>Ga0224532_1000012_pt1 | contig 51243 bp, 66 predicted proteins | sample 714E115metaG_FD_179902 | JGI IMG/M metagenome (GOLD analysis project Ga0224532, IMG submission 179902) | Peat soil microbial communities from Stordalen Mire, Sweden - 717 E1 1-5 | ecosystem: Environmental > Terrestrial > Soil > Wetlands > Peat | place: Sweden: Norrbotten County, Stordalen Mire... | reverse complement strand
AGTTGGGTCCCGTCCCAGGAGATCGAGAAGTTTGGAGCATCCGATGGCCACGACTGCAGGAAGGGTCCGCTGTTCGACGTCGACGTGGCCCATGCCGTTCCCGGCGCCGGTGGCGCGGCGTTAACCGCTTCGTACGCGCTGATGGCGGTGGTCACGGACGTGAAGTCAGCCTCACACGCCGACAATTGAGCGGGCGGCACGGCCTGGGCAATCGTCTGAGGAACCGTGGTCGTCGAACCGGCTGACGACCCCGAAGTGGGTGTGGCACTTTGGGGGTGACTCACGACAATGACGACGAGGATACCCAAGATGACCACCACGATAAGCATGGAGACCATCGCAAATCCTCTTTCGGAAGCTCTGGTGTACCCAGCCACCTACCTGTCCCGCGCTCGCATAGAAAGAGGCTACGTCGCCACCATCAACCGCGCACGTATGCGCAAAGGATTCGACCAACGATCCACGTACAGGAGTCCGAGTCTTGGAACTTTCGATACGACGAGGAACGAAAGCGAACTCCGGGTCAAATAGTGCTTACGCTTTCTCCCGGCGAAAGTAATGAACGATGGCGACCGTGCGACTACCGGAGATACCAGGCACAAGCGCGGTCAACCCAGTGATGGGGACTGCCATGAACAGTTCCCAACCTTGCGCGGGGAGTTCGACCAGCGCGGCACCCAACTCCTTCCAGCCCTTCTTGCCGACGGGGATGTACAACTCGGTGTATTCGTAGGTCATTGGTTCACCTTACGTGAGCCTCTGTCACGATGAACTCGACGTGAGTCCAATGCCTCCTAGGAAAGCCCGCGCAGGGACGACGCTCACGAGGAGGCACGCCGTCACCTCGCCAAGTAATTCCTCTCGGCTATGTCCAGTTGCTCGATACCCCAGTCGTACAATCAATCCTGTACTTATGAACGCTTCGTCGCTCCTGGGAGCATCGTGATGGCAATCTGGCACTGGTTCCTGCAAGTCACGGGAACCGCTAACGAGGCCGGCAAGTGGTACGCGTTCTGGAGTGGCTTCGGTGCCGACCTGGGCGAAGGCGCAATCTTCTTGAGTCTCTTCGGTCTCTACCGCCGACACAAGTGTCAAAGTTGCTGGCGACCTGCCCTCAAGGGTGGCCTCGGTCGCGTCGATGGTACGCACTACGAGACGTGCCACAAACACACGAACAATCAAGTTCATGATGCTCTTCGAGAACAGCACAAGATCCGCCATCCCGAGATGCACGAGCACTTCGCCAAGGGAACCGAATGATTGCCGCATCATTCTTTGACCGCTGGGTATGGCCAGCGGGTGGTTCGGGTGGCATACCCGGCGATGTCGTCGCGACGCTCATTTGGGTCATTCTGGCGGCCATCGCCACGTCAATCTTCTACCCGCCGCTACGCCGTGCCGTGGAGAAATACGTGAAGCGTCACTTCGAAGAAGGAACCGCTGAGCTGCACGCCAAACTTGACCACATCATCGAACATCATCCCGATATTCCTCCCTATCACTCCAAGAAGCAGGAGAAGTCGAACGGGCACTAAAGGACGCTGAGGTTCTCTAGGATTGCTCAATGCATTCGCTCATAACGTTCGTTGGCAAGTACTTCATCGTTTTGAGCATTGTTGTCGCCGTGGCATTCTGGCTACGACTGGGCACCAAGAAGAAGATCGCCCTCGGCTGGCGCGTCGTCGTGGGCGGCGTGCTCGCCGAAGGATTAGCCCAAATAGCCAGCCGCCTCTACTACGACACACGCCCTTTCGTCACCGAGCACGTCGTGCCGCTCATCGCCCACGCGGCCGATAACGGTTTTCCCTCCGACCACGCGCTCCTGGCCTCGTTCCTCGGCTTTGTCGTGCTGTGCTATTCGCGCAAGGTAGGACTGTTGCTGCTCCTCGTTGCGATCCTGATCGGCTGGGCCCGGGTGGCGGCCCATATCCACCATCCGATCGACATCATCGGCTCATTCCTCATCGCGGCTCTCTCCGTGGCCATCGTCGAATCGGGCGCATACCTCTACAAGAAGTGGCGCCCTGACGCGCACCACGAGAGCCGATCCGCCTAATCCCACGCGCAGTGCCGTGCGGTCCTCGATCTCGCCGATCAAAGAAGAAACCGGGTCCACGAGGGACCCGGTTTCTCGTCAACCAAAAGGTTGGCTACATCATGCCGCCCATGCCGCCCATGCCGCCGTCACCCATCGGGGCGCCCGCGGGCTCGGGCTTATCGGCGACGATCGCTTCGGTCGTGAGCAACAACGCGGCGATTGACGCGGCATTCTGCAACGCCGAGCGCGTCACCTTGGCGGGGTCGATGACGCCGGCTTTGACCAGGTCGACGAGTTCGCCCGTCGCGGCATTGAGTCCCACCGAACCCTTGGCGTCGGCGACCTCACGTACCTTGACGGCACCTTCGAAGCCAGCGTTGGAGGCGATGTGACGAAGCGGTGACTCGAGTGAGTTCGCGACGATGCGCGCACCCGTCGCTTCGTCCCCGGTCAAGGTCGCGATCAGTTTCTCGACGTCCACGCGAGCACGAACCAGGGCCGTGCCGCCACCGGCGACAATCCCCTCGTCGATCGCCGCGCGCGTCGCACTGAGTGCGTCCTCGATGCGGTGCTTCTTCTCCTTCAGTTCCACTTCAGTCGCGGCACCGACCTTCACGACTGCGACGCCGCCGGCGAGCTTGGCCAGACGCTCTTGGAGCTTCTCGCGGTCCCAGTCCGAATCGGTGTCGTCAATCTCGCGCTTGATCTGAGCGACGCGTCCCGCGAGGTCCGCGGGCGTACCGGCACCGTCGACAATGGTCGTGGCGTCCTTGGTCACGACGACGCGACGCGCACGACCCAGTAGGTCCACGGTGGCGCTCTCAAGCTTGAGGCCAATCTCCTCGGAGATCACCGTCGCGCCCGTGAGAATCGCCATGTCCTGGAGCATCGCCTTGCGGCGCTCGCCGAATCCCGGCGCCTTGACGGCGACCGAGGTGAAGGTGCCGCGGATCTTGTTCACCACGAGTGTCGCGAGGGCCTCGCCTTCGACGTCTTCAGCGATGATCAGCAACGGACGCGCGGACTGCATGACCTTCTCGAGCACGGGCACGAGGTCGTGCACGGCCGAGATCTTGCTCGAGGTGAAGAGGATGAACGCGTCTTCCAACACGGCCTCTTGACGCTCGGGGTCGGTCACGAAATACGGCGACAGGTAGCCCTTGTCGAACTGCATACCCTCGGTGAGCTCGAGCTCGATGCCAAAGGTGTTGGACTCCTCGACCGTGACGGTGCCGTCCTTGCCGACCTTGTCAATCGCGTCGGCGATAACTTCCCCAATGGAGGCGTCCGCCGCGGAGATCGTGGCGACCTGGGCGATCTGACTCTTGTCGTTCACTGGCTGGCTCTGCTTGTGGATCGACTCGACCGCGGTGGCCACAGCCTTCTCGATGCCGCGCTTCAGACCCGACGGGCTCGCGCCCGCGGCGACGTTGCGCAGTCCCTCTTTGATGAGGGCTTGCGCGAGTACGGTCGCGGTCGTCGTGCCGTCACCGGCGACGTCGTTGGTCTTGGTGGCGACTTCCTTCACGAGCTGGGCGCCCATGTTCTCGAACGGGTCCTCGAGTTCGATCTCGCGCGCGATCGACACACCGTCATTGGTGATCGTCGGTGCACCGAACTTCTTGCCGATGACGACGTTGCGACCCTTGGGTCCCAGCGTCACCTTCACGGCGTCGGCCAACTTGTCCACGCCAGCCTCGAGGCCGCGACGGGCCTCTTCGTCAAACTTCAGTAGTTTCGACATGTCGGCCTACTTCGAGATCGTGGCGAGTACGTCACGGCTGGAGAGGATCAAAAGGTCCTCGCCGTCGACCGTGATCTCGGTCCCGCCGTACTTCGAGTAGACGACCGTGTCGCCGACCGACACGCCGGTGGGGATCAGTTCGCCCGAGTTCTCGGTGCGACGACCGGGACCGGTCGCGAGCACCTCGCCCTGCTGGGGCTTCTCCTTAGCCGTGTCCGGTATGACCAGACCCGACGCGGTGGTCGCCTCGGCACTGTTGGGACGGACCACAATGCGGTCTTCTAGTGGGTGTAGCTTCATTATTTGTTGCCTCCTGTGCAATTAGCACTCGAAACCTGTGACTGCCAATTTAGCAGCCCGAGTGCCCGAGTGCCAACGAGGAGCCGCCCCCAGGACCTATTTCTGGCCTCTCGCCTAGGGATACAGGCGCTCGAGGCGCCATTGACCGGCTTCGAGGCGATAGACCACCCGATCGTGAAGCCGGTCCTGGCGGTGCTGCCAGAACTCGAAGAACGTCGGACTGAGCGTGTACCCGCCCCAGTTCTCGGGCCGATCGATCTCGACGCCTTCGTAGTGAACCTCGAGGTCGGCGACCCGTTGCTCAAGGTCCACGCGGCTCGCGAGCGGCTCACTCTGGTGGCTCGCGTGCGCACCAATCTGGTGGCCACGAGGGCGCGAGGCGAAGTACTGGTCCGACGCCGCGGCGGCCATCCTCGCCACGACGCCCTCGACACGGATCTGGCGACCGAGGGGTTCGCAGTACCACAGGATCGCGGCGTGAGGATTCTCCTCGAGCTCTTGAGCCTTGCGCGATTCGTAGTTGGTGAACCAGCCAAAGGACGTCTCGTCGACGTGGCGCAGTAGCACCATTCGCGCACTCGGTCGAGCGTCGCTGGTCGCGGTCACGATCGCGATCGCCTCGCGCTCGCGCACGAGTCCGAGGGCCTCGTCGAACCAGCGCCGAAATTGCGTGAAGGGGTTGGGGTCGCAGTCCCCGAGGTCGAGCGGTATCCAGCGCTCGCTCACGACACGTCCGCCAACTGCCAGTTCGGTCGCGCCGAGAGGGCGAGCGAACTGGGACCAGAGTGTGCCAGCCGGTAGATTCCCGCGGCACCGATCATCGCCGCGTTGTCGGTGCACATCGCCATCGTGGGCAAGTGCGCTACGACGCCGAACTCCGCGGCGAGTTCGTTCACCCCTTCGCGCAGTCGCGAGTTAGCGGCGACGCCTCCCGCGAGGGCGACGCCGCGCACCTCGTTCGCCACCAGGGCGGCGCGGAGTTTGCGAAGGAGTTGCTCAGCGACGGCTTCTTGGAACGAGGCCGCCACGTCGGCGAGGGCGATGTCGCGGTGCTTCTGCGTCGCGCGCACGACGGCCGTCTTCAGTCCCGAGAACGACAGGTCGAGGTCGTCACCGGTCATCGACACGGGTAGCTTCAGTGCGCCCGACGATCCCTCGCGCGCGAGACGGTCGATCTCGGGTCCGCCGGGATAGCCCAGACCGAGCCAGCGCGCGACTTTGTCGTAGGCCTCACCCGCCGCGTCGTCAATGGTCTCGCCGAGTACACGGTGTTCTCCGGGGCTCGCTTGCAACACGATCAGACTGTGCCCACCCGACACGAGCAGTGTCAGCACGGGCCATTCCAAGTCGGGTTGTTCGAGCAAGGGGGCGAAGAGGTGCCCCTCCAGGTGGTTCACCCCGACGAAGGGGACACCCCACGCCAGCGAGTACGCCTTGGCGGCCGATAGGCCCACGAGGAGCGATCCAATGAGTCCCGGACCGCTCGTCACGGCGACCGCGTCGATCGCCGGTCGCTGCGGGTCGAGTCCCGCGTCCTCGAGGGCCCGGCGCACCACCGGTCCGATGGTCGTGACGTGGGCGCGGCCCGCGAGTTCGGGCACCACACCACCAAAGGCACGGTGCTGATCGATCGAGGACTCGACCACCGACGAGTAGACGTGCAGGTCATCACCCACGACCGCGGCCGCGGTCTCGTCACAACTCGTCTCGATGCCCAGTACCTTCACGAGTCCAGCGTAGGTCGGGCGGGTTTTGGCGATTCCGAGGGCTCCACGTCGGCCCACAGCACCAGAGCATCCTCGTGGGTTCGCTCGTAGTAGTTCTTCCTGATACCCACCGGCTTGAAACCGTAACGCGAATACAGACGCTGGGCGCGTTGGTTCGACGTCGCCACCTCGAGCGTCGCACGTAGGACGCCGCGCTCTCGCGCGTCACGCCACGCGTCGTCCATCAGTGACGTGGCGACGCCGCGACTCTCGAAACTGGGCAGGGTGCCCAGCGTGTTGACGTGCAGTTCGTCGAACACGAACATCACGCCCAGGTACCCAATGACCGTCGACTTCGCCACCGCGACCGTGTAGCGACGCGTCTCGGTGTTACCGATCTCGTCGAGCAACATGTTCTTCGTCCATGGTTCGGGGAACTGGGCCAGCTCGATGGCGAGCAACTCGTTCACGTCACGACGCTCGGCGAGGCGGATGGTCCAGTCACTCATGGGGGCGCTCGCGCGTGCTGAAGTTCGACACGGCGTCCGCCTCGCGCAAGTAGAGCGGCACCACGTGTTCATTCGGCTCGCGCCGCTCGCCGAGCCACAACGCCGCCGCGACCGAGGGCACAGCCTGGGAGAAGACTTCGCCGTTGGGTACCGCGGCGAAGTCCGCCAGGTATCGCTCGACGCCGTCACCAGTGAAGATGACCGGCGCGCCGCTGGTCGCCCACTCAATCACCACGCTGCGCGCGGTCGTGACCTCGGGCGCACCGAGCGCCGCCACCTCGTCGCCGACACGAAACGCCTGGGCGAAGACCTCGCCACGGCGACCGTCCACGGCACTGACGACCGTGCCAGCCATCCCCGCGAGGCCAACACCGTGGGCGAGCAGTTCCAGCGAAGTGACGCCCACGAGGGGACATCCCAATCCCTCACTCAGACCGATCGCGGTCGCCACACCTACGCGAAGTCCCGTGAAGAGTCCAGGTCCCACGTCCACGACCACCCGATCCAGGTCACGGGACCCCAGACCCGTTTCTTGAAGCATGTCCTCGATGCCCTGGGCAAGGACCTCGGTGTGTCGGCGCCCGAGGTCGAGTATCCGAACTTTCTGGCGCTCGCCGGCTTGGAGGCCCAGCGCGCACGCGGTGGTCGCGGTCTCGATAGCGAGCACGTTCACGATCCGCTCCAGCCCTCGATCTCGCCGAAGCGCTCGGGTTCGTACGTCGCGTCGAGGCGCAACGTTCGCGCTTCGTGGTCGTCCACGGCGAAGTCCACGCGCACCACCTCACGACCGAAGACCGACGCCGCAAGTTCGCCCCACTCGACCAGGGCGACGCCGTTCTCCTCGACCAATTCACCCAACGCCAGATCGAGCACCTCGTCGAGGCTCTGGATCCGATAGACATCGCAGTGGTGCAGGGTCGCGATGCCCTGGTCGTTGGCACACTCGTGTTCGCGCACCACGGTGAAAGTGGGACTGGTCACTCGTTCTCGCACGCCCAGACCCTGGGCGACACCCTGGGCGAACGTGGTCTTTCCCGCGCCGAGCGTGCCCGAGAGCAGCACGATGTCACCAGTGCGCAGTACCCGTGCGAACTCACGGCCCGCCTCGCGGGTATCGGCCTCGCCGGCGCAACGTCGTTCGAGGGTCATTTCCCTCTCAACAGTTCCTTCAAGACCCGCAGGTCACCTCGCATCACGTCGACCACGCTAGGCCCACCGCGCAGCGCCGCCGCCGGGTGATAGGTCGCCAGGCCACGACTCGTGCCGAGCGCCACCACTCGGCCGTGCGTGAGGCCGATGCCGGCGTCGAACCCGAAGACCGACTTCGCCGCCGTGTTGCCGAGTGCCAGGATCACTCGAGGACGACACTGCGCCACCTGATCGTCGAGCCACGGCCGACACGCGGCGATCTCGGTCGGTCGCGGAGTCCGGTTGGCTGGCGGGCGGCACTTGACGACGTTGGTCACGAAGCACTGCTCTCGATCAAGTCCCAACTCTTCGTGCACCAGACGGAACAGCAGACGTCCACTGCGTCCAATGAAGGGCTCGCCACCCTCGTCCTCGGTCTTGCCGGGCGCCTCGCCCACGATCATGAGGTCGGCGGGCTGGGGGCCGCTGCCCACGACGACGCGTTGGCGGGTTTGGCTGAGCGCGCAACGGGTGCAGGTCGGCAGTTCGGCGAGGTCCACGTCAGTCCACGAGGACGCGAGGAACGCGCGCGCCCACGCCACACAGGATCTCCCAGGTGATGGTCTCGCTGCGCTGCGCCCATTCGTCCGCGGTGATCTGCTCGTCGCCCTGGCGACCGAGAAGCACGACGTCCTCGCCGAGTACCACCTCGTCGTCACCGACGTCCACGAGTAGCTGGTCCATGGTGACCACGCCCGCGAGAGGGTGGCGCCGACCCTTGATCAAGACCTCGGCCCCCGCCTCGAACAGTCGGCGTGCGAAGCCGTCAGCGTAGCCAAGAGGCACGGTCACGATGTTCGAGTCCTTCTCCAACGCCCGACGACGACCGTAACTCGGACGCTCGCCCGCGCTCACGCGTCGCACTGCGACGACTTTCGCGCGCAGCGTCAGGACCGGGGTCAGGGTCACGTGGTGCTCTTCGAGAGCGCCCGCGAGCCACGCCGAGGGCAGGTAGCCGTACATCGCCAGGCCCACCCGCACCATGTCGCGACGAGATCGTTCATACCCGAGCGCTCCGGCGCTGTTGGCCAGGTGCACGAGGCGTGGGCGCCGCTCGGGACCGATCGACGCGAGCACGGTGTCGAACGCTTCGATCTGGTCGCGCGTGAAGCCGCGATCGTCGCCGCTGGAACCGTCGGCGACGCTGAAGTGCGTATAGATACCTTCGACGTCGACGTGGTCCGAACTTGCCAAGACGTCGAGCACGTTCTTCACGTCGTCGGGCGCCACGCCCATGCGGTGCATTCCGGTATCGATCTTCAGGTGTACCGGGTGCGTGCCGGTCGCCTGGCGCGTGGCGTCGATCACATCACGCGCGCCCGCGAGGGACCCCACGGTCAGGGTCAGCGAACTCACCAGAGCGTCGGGCAGCGACGAGGCGGGGATCTCGGCGAGCAGCAGGATCGGCGCCGTCACGCCGGCCTCGCGTAGTTCTATGCCCTCGTCGACGGTGGCAACCGCGAGCGAGCTCGCGCCGGCTTCGAGGATCGTGTCCACCACCGGCTCGATGCCGTGCCCGTAGGCGTTGGCCTTCACCACGCCGCAGAAGGCCGTCTTGCCGAGCACCGATTTCAGGGCGAGAACGTTCGAGCGCAGCGCGGACGCGGAGATCTCCGCCCACGCCGGACGATGACTGCTGGGTACGCTCATCAGCCCCGCTCGTCGAGCCCCACCACGAAGGCTGCTGCGGTGAGCGGCGTGTGGGTCATCGAGACGTGCAGGTGTGTGACCCCGCGCCGCTCGGCGAGCTCGAGGGCGGTCCCGTGCAACTCGACGCTGGGCGCGCCGTCGCTCGCGCGCAGGATCTCAATGCTCCGCCACGAGGTGCCCCCGATGCCGACGTGCAGCGTCTTCAGTACAGCCTCCTTCGCGGCGAAGCGCGCGGCGAGCCGCTCGGGCCGCTGTTTCGCGTCGAGGCGTTCCTGGTCGGTGAAGAGTCGCGCGAGCAGGCGAGGATGACGCTCGAGGGCGAGCGCGAAGCGCGGTACGTCCACGACGTCCACCCCCACGCCAAGTGTCGTCACTACTCCACCGTCACGGTCTTGGCCAGGTTGCGCGGACGGTCGACGTTGCGCCCGAGGCCGTGGGCCATGTAATAGGCGAAGAGTTGCAGGGGCACGACGTCGACCATTGGCGAAAACATCGGTTCGGTCGCGGGTACGCGCAGCACGAAGTCCGCGACCGCTGCGATTGATTCGTCATCGTCGGTCGCCACCGCGACCACGCTCGCACCGCGTGCCTTTACCTCGGCGAGGTTCGAGAGGATCTTCTCGTGCATCGCCGGGTCGGTCGCCACCGCGACGACGACCACTCCCGGCTCGATCAGGGCAAGTGGACCGTGTTTCAATTCACCCGCGGGATAGCCCTCGGCGTGCAGATAGGTGAGTTCCTTCAATTTCAAGGCTCCCTCCAGCGCCGTCGGGTAGCCGAGTTGACGTCCGAGGAAGAAGAAGTCGTGAGACCCGATCAATTGCTTGGCGACGTCCTTGACGTGCTCGCGTCGATCGAGGGCCTTGGCGACCTGAGCGCTGACGGCATTGAGTCCAAGAAAGAGAGCGTCGATCTCCGAGGGCGGCAACGTGCCACGAAGTTGGGCCAGACGCAGCGCCAACAATTCCAGGGCCGCCACCTGAGCGACGAACGCCTTGGTCGATGCGACCGAGACCTCCAGGCCCGCGCGGGTGTAGATGACCGCGTCGGCCTCACGCGCGAGCGAGGAGTCCACGATGTTCGACACCGCCACCACGTGCGCGCCCCGCCGCTGGGCTTCGCGAGTGGCCTGGATCGTGTCGATCGTCTCACCGCTCTGGGAGACCCCGATGACCAGCGTGCCGATCTCGACGATCGGATCGCGGTAGCGGTACTCACTCGAGATGTCGACCTCGACGCTGACGCGCGCCCAACGCTCGATGGCGTACTTGGCGACCAGTGCCGCGTGGTGCGAAGTACCCGCCGCGACCAGGACGACACGCTTAAGGGCGCGCAGTTCGTCATCACTCACACGCAGCTCGTCAAAGACGATGCGTCCGTCGCGACGACGGCGGTCGAGCAGCGTGGCGAAGATGGCGTCGGGCTGCTCGTTGATCTCCTTGGTCATGAAATCCTCGTTGCCACCTTTCTCGGCGGTCTCGAGGTCCCAGTCGATCTGGAGTTGGCGGAGTCGAACCGGCGCTCCCTCGAGGTCGACGGCGCGAAAACCCTCGGGTCCGAGTCGCACGACCTCGTCGTCGTTCACCGCGTAGAAGGCGGTCGCCCGGTCGAGGATCGCCGGTACGTCACTAGCCAGATAAGTGACCCCCGGAGCGGTGCCCACGACCAGTGGTGAGATTCGACGCGCGGCGACGATGACGTCGGGTTCGTTGCAGTCCATTGCCGCCAGCGCGAAGGCGCCACGAACGGTGAGCAGGCTCTGGCGCACGGCCTCGATGAGTTCGAGACCCGACGCGCGAAACTCTTCGATGAGGTGCGCGAGGACCTCCGAGTCGGTGACCGACGTGAAGACGTGACCACGCGATTCGAGTTGCTCCTGGAGCTCGGTGTGGTTCTCGATGATGCCGTTGTGAATGATGGCGATGTTGCCCGAGCAGTCCAGGTGCGGGTGAGCGTTCACGGCTTCGGGGGCACCGTGAGTCGCCCAGCGCGTGTGTCCGATGCCCGAGCCGAAACCCGTGGGCGCCGTCTGGCAGAGTTCACGGAGAGCGGCGACCGACTCGGTGCCGTTGGCGGTGCGCGCCCGCCAGGTCTGTCCCTGACGCACGAGCGCCACCCCCGCCGAGTCGTAGCCGCGGTACTCCAGTCGTTGGAGTCCTTGGAGAAGCGTCTGGAGTGTGTCGGAGGATCCTACGACCCCGATGATGCCGCACATGAGTACCAGCCTACTCGGGGCCAATTAACGCTCTTCGACGAGAGCGTTTCAAGAAAATTTCGTGCGCACGCGCGAGGAGAACTCCGTGACGAACTCGTCGTTCAACGCCTCGATCATCACACGCACCACTGGTTCGGTGCCCGACGGCCGAACGAGCAGGCGCAGTTCGTCACCGTCCAGCTCGAAATGGGCGACTAGTTCCTCGAAGATCTCGTGGACCGCGGCGTCGTCGTAGCGATCGTTGCGCACGTTGATCAGCGCCTGGGGCACGCGCGACCACGCTGCCTTAGCGAGTTCGCTCAGGGAGCCGCGGCGCACGATGAGGTCGCTCAACAGCAGACCGGTGAGCAGACCGTCACCCGTAGGACTGAGCTCACGATAAATAAGGTGTCCAGACTGTTCACCGCCGAAGATCCAGGCGCGCTCTTCGAGGGCGAGCAGGACGTTACGGTCACCCACGTCCACCTCGACGATCTCGACGTCGCGCCCACGCAGAGCGCGGTGCAGACCGAGGTTGCTCATCGAGGTCACGACGAGTCCGCCGCCCAGCGAGTCTGATTCGAGGCGGTCGAGGGTGAACAGCACCATCAGATCGTCGCCGTCGCGCACCACCCCCTCGTGGTCGACCGCGATGAGTCGGTCCGCGTCACCGTCAAAGGCCAGGCCCAGATCGGCGCCGACTTCGGTGACCTTGGCGACCAAGTCGTCGACGCACGTCGAACCGCACCGCTCGTTGATGTTGCGCCCGTTGGGTTGATCGTGCAGCATCGTGATCGAGGCGCCGGTGCCTTCGAACAACTCGTGGGCGACGTGGCTCGCCGCGCCGTTGGCGCAATCGATCACGATCGAAAGTGACGAAATGTCCCCAGGCACCAGTTGGCGCAGGTGACGGGCGTAATCGTGTTCCGCCGACTCGTCGATCGCGAAGGTCTCAAAGGCGTGGCTGGTGGGCGTCGGCGCCGCGTGAAGAGCCTGGGCGACAGCCTCCTCGGTAGCGTGGTCGAGCTTCGAGCCGCCCAATCCGAGCACCTTGAGGCCGTTGTCGTAATAGGGGTTGTGCGACGCCGACACCACCACGCCCGCCCCGTGCCGCTGGCGCGCGATGACCGCGACGCCCGGGGTGGTGAAGTAGCCGATGTTGTTCGCCTGGGCGCCGCCGTCGCGAAGACCGGTGAGGACCGCACTGGCGAGTTGGGGCGAACTCTCGCGCGTGTCGTAACCCACGAACACCGGTACCGAGAACACTGAAGCGACAGCCCGACCGAGTCGGTAGGCCAAATCGAGGGAGATTTCCTCGAACGCTCGTCCGCGAATACCGTCCGTGCCAAAGCGCACGGGCTCGACCATTAGCGCTTCGAGTACTGAGGAGCCTTACGAGCTTTCTTGAGACCGTACTTCTTGGTCTCCTTCTTACGAGAGTCCCTCGTGAGAAGGCCGGCCTTCTTCAAGGCGGGACGAACGTTCTCATCGATCTCGAGCAGCGAGCGCGAAATACCGAGTCGTAAAGCGCCGGCCTGACCCGCCACGCCGCCACCCTCGATGGTGGCGTCGATGTCGTAGGTCTGCTGGGCGTCGATCAAGCGAAGCGGCTCCATGACCATCTGGCGGTGCGTTGCCGAGGTGAAGTAGTTGTCGAAGGCGCGACTGTTGATAGTGATCGTCCCGGTACCGGGGCGAAGGCGAACGCGCGCGACGGCTTCTTTGCGGCGGCCGGTAGTTTGGGTGAGCGGACTGGTCACGAGACTATTCTCCTTAACCGCGGCGGATGGCCGAGGTGTCGTACTTCGTAGGTTGCTGAGCGGCGTGGGGGTGTTCGGCGCCGGTGTAGACGAACAACTTGCCCATCTGGGCGCGACCAAGACGGTTCTTGGGAATCATTCCCTTGATGGCTTCGTAGACCAGTGTCACCGGGTCGGTGTCGATCAGGGTCTGCCACGAGGTCGAGCGAAGACCACCCGGGTAACCCGAGTGGTGGTGGTGAAAGTTCTGGGCGGCCTTGTTGGCCGTGACCACGACCTTGTCGGCGTTCACGATGATCACGAAGTCGCCGGTGTCCACGTGGGGGGCGAAGAACGTGCGGTGCTTGCCGCGCAGCAGTGACGCGGCGACGGTCGCGACACGGCCGAGCACGAGGCCCTCGGCGTCGATGACAAGCCAGTCACGAGTCAACTCGTTGGGCTTGGGAGTGTAGGTACGCACAGTTATTCCTTCAGCGATCTTCCGGTCACGTCGGACCAGAGGGACTCTCTAGCCTACAAAATTCGAGGCCCCGTGGGCAAATGCGCGATAGCCGACCCCCACGAGGCACAAGCCCGCCGCCGGGGCCGGGGGCGGCAAATGGTCGCGTTTTAGGCTCTCCAGACGCACTTTCACGGTGTTCTGGTCGAGCTGACCCTGGCCAATGGCGACGACGGTCGACACGAGACAGCGAACCATGTTGTGACAGAACGACTGGGCGCGAATACTCAGGCGCACGACCGGGGCGCTACCCGGGCTCATCCGCCAGTCGTCGGCGAGTCGCTCCCAGATGACGGACTGGACCTCGCGCACCAGCGGCTCGCCCGGCTCGGCGTTGGTCGGACGGCGACAGAAGGCCCGAAAATCGTGGGTTCCCAGGATGTCCTGGCTGACGGCATTCATGAGCTCGACGTCGAGGGGGCCCTGTACGGCCCAGGACCAGGTGTTGGTGAGCTCGAGCGCCGGCGGCATGGTCTCGAGCACCAGGTAGCGGTACTCGCGCCAGGCCGCCGAGAAGCGCGCGTGAAAATCCGGGTCGACACGCTGGGCCGAAAGGACCTGGATACGTCCGCGCAGCTGCTTGTTGAGCGAGCGGGCTAGTCGCTGCGGATCGGGACCGCGGTGGGTGGTGAACAACTTGGTCGGCAGGTCGACGTGGACGACCTGGCCAAAGGCGTGCACGCCCGCGTCGGTACGGCCGGCGCCGACGATCACGGGCTCTTCGAGGAGGTGCAGCGTGCTCGCTAGGGTCTCGCGCAAGACGCCCACCACCGTGGTGCACTCAGGCTGATAGGCGAAACCCGAAAAGGCCGCGCCGTCGTAGGCAAGGTCAAGGCGCCAGCGTTGCAGGTCGCCCCGGGCTAGATCAGACGAACTCAATGCGCGCCATCGGGGCGTTGTCACCCTGACGCGGCCCGAGCTTCAAGATGCGCGTGTAACCACCGGGACGATCCGTGTAGCGCGGCGCGATCTCAGTGAAGAGCTTGTGGGTCATGTCCTTGTCGCGAATGAAGGCGACAACGCGACGCTGTGCGTGCACCGAGCCCTCGGGCGAGTTCTTGGCGGCAGTGACGACCTTCTCGGCGATGGGACGCAGCGCCTTCGCCTTGGCTTCGGTGGTGACGAGTGACTCGGCCGCAATGAGCGAGGCGACGAGGTTGCCCATCAACGCCTTCTGGTGGGCGCTGTCGCCACCGAATCGCTTACCCTTGGTGGGAGTTCCGCGCATGCTTAGTCCTCTACTCGAAGTGAGAGACCGCGCTCTTCGAGGCGGTCGGTGACGTCCTTCAGCGAGGTGGCGCCGAAGTTGGTGATCGAGGTGAGGTCACGCTCGGTGGCGTTGACGAGCTGGGCGATCGTGTTGATGCCCGCGCGCTTCAAGCAGTTACGCGAACGCTCCGTGAGGCCGAGCTCTTCTATGCGGATGTCCAGTTCGCTCGCGGCGGCCTGGGCAGTGCCGACGTCGCCCAGTTCGAGCGACGGGGCCTCTTCGTCAAAGCTGCCGATGAGGCTGACCAGTGAACCGAGGGTCTTGCCGGCCGAGGCGAGAGCCTCACGCGGGCTAATCGAACCGTCGGTCTCGATGTCGATCACCAGGCGGTCGAAGTCCTTGCTCTGCTCGACGCGCACGGGCTCGATCTCGAAGCTGACGCGACGCACGGGGGTGAAGATCGCGTCCAGGGGAATGACGCCAATGGTCGAGGAGCCCTTGTTGCCCTCGGCACCGACGTAGCCCTTGCCGCGCTCGACGGTGAGCTCGAAGGTGAGCGCACTCTTGGCGTTGGTCAGGTAGGCCAGGTGCAGGTCGGGGTTCAAGATCTCCACGTCAGCGGTCGTCGAGAGGTCCCGTGCGGTGACCGGACCTTCGGTGCGCTTGTCGAGACGAAGGGTGACGGGCTCGTCGGAGTGGACGATGAGTAAGAGGTCCTTCAGGTTCAAGCAGATGTCCTGGACGTCTTCCTTCACGCCTTCGATGACGCCGAACTCGTGCAGCACTGCGTCGAACTTCACGCGCGTGGCGGCCGCACCAGGAATCGATGACAGCAGCGTGCGACGCAACGAGTTGCCGAGCGTGTGGCCGAAGCCGGGGTCGAGCGGTCCGATGCCGAAGGACTGGCGGTGGTTGATTTCGTCGCCGAGGGCTTCGATGGTGGGGCGTTGGATGATCAACATGGGGACTCCTTAAAGATCTGGAAAACTGTGGTTACTTGGAGTACAACTCGACGATGAGTTGCTCTTGAATCGATTCGTCAATCTGCTCACGCTGGGGTACGACGCGAACCGTCACCGAAAAGCCGTTGTCGCCCTTTTCGAGCCAGCCCGGCACCGCGCGGTCCAGGACGTCGAGGTTGCGCTTGACGTTGAAGTTGTCGCGGGTCACGGCCTTCAAGGCGACGACCTCGCCGGGACGCACTCGGTACGAGGGGATCGTGACGCGCTTGGCGTTGATCGTCACGTGACCGTGGCGAACGAGCTGGCGCGCTTGGGCGCGCGACGCGCCCCAACCGGCGCGGTAGGCGACGTTGTCGAGGCGGCACTCGAGGAACTGCAGCAGGTTCGTACCGGTCATGCCTGGACGACGGCTCGCCTCCTCGTAGAGGTTGCGGAACTGCTTCTCCAGAATGCCGTAGATACGGCGAGCCTTCTGCTTCTCACGCAACTGGGTGAGGTATTCCGAGCCTTGGCGCTGCCGGTCGCGGCCGTGCATGCCCGGCGGGAAGGCGCGGGTCTGGCGGTCCGAGTTCTCGGCGACGGGGCACTTCAAGGTGAAGCAACGCTCGCCCTTCAGGTAGAGCTTGGTGCGCTCACGACGACAGAGTCGACAGACGGGTCCGGTGTAGCGGGCCATGGTTAACCCCTCCGGCGTTTCTTGGGCCGGCACCCATTGTGGGGCAGCGGCGTGACGTCCTTGATGGCGACGACTTCGATGCCGGCGGCGGCGATCGAACGGATCGCGGTCTCGCGACCAGAGCCCGGTCCGCGCACGAGCACGTCGACCTTCTTCACGCCGTGCTCCATCGCGGCGCGCGCGCACTTTTCGGCGGCGAGCTGGGCGGCGTACGGCGTGGACTTACGTGAGCCCTTGAACCCGACCTGGCCCGACGAGGCCCACGACAGCACGTTGCCCTCGGGGTCGGTGATCGAGACGATCGTGTTGTTGAACGAGCTCTTGATGTGCGCGACACCGAAGGCGACGTTCTTTCGTTCCTTGCGACGACCCTTGCGGACCGTGGTTGGCTTGGCCATTACTTCGTTACCTTCTTCTTACCGGCGACGGTGCGCTTGGGTCCCTTGCGGGTGCGAGCATTGGTGCGGGTGCGCTGTCCGCGAACGGGCAGACCCTTGCGGTGACGGATCCCCTGGAGGCAGTTGATCTCCATCTTGCGCTTGATGTCCTGGGCGACGTCGCGTCGACGGTCTCCCTCGACGGTGAGGTTCTGGTCGATGTAGGCGCGCAGCTTATTGACGTCAGCTTCGCTGAGGTCCTTCACGCGCGTCGACTCGTCGATACCCGTCGCGGCACAGATCTGCTGCGCGGTGGTGGGTCCAACTCCAAAGATGTACGTGAGTGAGATCACCGTCCGCTTCTCACGGGGGATGTCTACTCCGGCAATACGGGCCATGTTCTTCCTCTCCTAGCCCTGGCGCTGCTTGTGACGCGGGTTCTCGCAGATCACGCGCACGTGACCGGCTCTACGAATGACCTTGCACTTCTCGCACATCGGCTTAACGCTGGCGCGAACCTTCATGTCTTTTCTTTCTCGAACGAAACGGAAACTGAGTTACTTGTAGCGGTAGGTGATGCGTCCACGGGTCATGTCGTAGGGCGTGATCTCCACTTGGACCTTGTCGCCGGGAAGGATACGGATACGGTGCATGCGCATCTTTCCCGAACTGTGGGCGAGGACGGTGTAACCGTTCTCCAGCTCCACGCGGAACATGGCGTTAGGTAGAGGCTCGACGACGGTCCCTTCGACGGTGAACGCGTCTTCCTTTGGCTTACTCAGGTTCTTCTCCTTGTGTGGGTAAAACGACGTCAAAGGGCAAAAAAGCTCCTTGACGGATGGACTTCTCGGACTTCCAAGAGGTCGGCTGACCATTCTACCGGAAAATTCCCGGAAAGCAAAAGCCGGCGAAACCCTGCGGTCGCCGGGTGCCCCGCGACCGAAAAATCCCGATATGTGACCAGAGTCCCTAGTAGCTACGCCAAAACGTCGACAATGCTTGGTAGATGACGGAACCGTCCAGAACCCTGGTACCCGAGTCTATACACCGCGACGAATGCGTCAGCCTGCTGGGCGCCGCCGCCCTGGCTCGAGTCGTCATCTCGGTCAAGTGCCTCCCCGTCGCCCTCCCGGCACGAATAGCCCTGATCGAGGGCAATTTCGTCCTCCTGGCGAGCTCGGATCCGGCGGTCGTGCTCGCCGCCGAGCGTGGGGACGTCGTTTCACTGCAGATCGATGGTCTCGATCCCAGCGGCCTCACCTGGTCGGTCATGGCCTCGGGAATCGCCAAACTGGCGCACGATCAGTCCCCGCCCAACCAGGTCATGCGCGAGGCGTTCGATCGGGGCGCCAACTTCGTCCTGGTGCCGCTGTCGGTGGTCGTGGGCCAGCGGGGCTGAAGCCGACGTCACATCGGCGCGCTTCCAATTCACAAAAACCTGTGGGAGGCTTCTGCTGATGCCTTTTCACCAGATCAAGGATCCCGAAAGGCTCCACGCGCTCATCGACGCGATCCTGCTCATCGAGGCTGACGCGAACCTGACGACGTTGTTGGAGAACATAGTCCAGAGCGCGACCACGCTCGTGGGCGCACGCTACGGCGCCCTCGGGGTGCTCGCGAGCGACGGGACGACCCTCTCGAGTTTCATCACCCACGGTATCGACGACCGACGGCGCGCACAGATTGGCGAGCTCCCGCGCGGCGGCGGCGTGCTCGGCGAGACCATCCGTCTCGCGCATCCTCTGCGCGTCGAGGACCTCTCCAAGCACGCGGGCAGCTCGGGCTTTCCCGCGCACCACCCGACCATGACCCAGTTCCTCGGCGTGCCGGTCGTGGTCGAGGACGGCACGGTCTTTGGAAACCTCTACCTCACCGACCCGCTCTCGGGTGAACCCTTCAGCGCCGAGGACGAGGACCTCGTCGCGGGCTTCGGCCGGGCGGCCGGGCTCGTGATCGACCAGGCCAAGTTACGCAGCCACGTGCGCGAACTCAGCATCGCCGAAGAACGTGAACGCCTCGCGCGCGACCTGCACGACACGGTCATCCAACGTCTCTTCGGGGTGGGGCTGTCGCTGCAACTCGCCCTTTCGGGTTCGCTCGAGGATTCCGTGCGCGAACGCATCAACACGTCACTGGACGAACTCAACGAGACCATCCACGACATTCGAACGACGATCTTCGAGATAGACCAGGAGCACGCCGAGGTCGACTCCCTCGAGCGCAGAATCGAGACGCTCACCGTCGAGGTCGCCTCTCGCCTCGGGGTGGAGGTGCGTCTCAAGACGTTGGCGGGCATCGACGACCTCGTGGCGCCGCACTGTGCCCAACACGTCGTCCAGGCGCTGCGCGAGATCCTTTCAAATATCGTGCGTCACTCCCAGGCCCAGACGGTTGACGTGGACCTGAGCGTGGACGAAAATATGCTCGTGCTGATGGTCAACGACGACGGGGTGGGCTTCGCCTCCGCGGCGAGCGGCGGGCGGGGCCTGCGAAATCTCGCTTCACGGGCTCGTGACCTGGGCGGGGATTGTTACGTAGACTCTGAGATCGGCCACGGCACACAAGTGCGCTGGACCGCGAACCGACTGGACTGACGTGATCCGACTCTTCCTCGTTGACGACCATGAGATCGTGCGCCGAGGGCTACGTGAGTTGCTCGAGTCCAACGGCGACCTGAAGGTGGTCGCCGAGGCGGGCACCCTCGAAGAGGCCCTCACGATCTCACTCGACGACGTCGACGTCGCGGTGCTCGACGTGCGCCTGCCCGACGGCAGTGGCGTGGACCTGTGCCGCTCGCTGCACGAGCAGCGGCCGGACCTGGCGTGTCTCATGCTCACGTCCTTTGCCGACAACGAGGCACTCAACGCCTCGATGCTCGCCGGTGCGCGCGGTTACGTGTTGAAGAACGTTCGCGGCGACGACCTGGTGAACGCCATTCGCCGAGTGGCGGCGGGCGAGACCCTCATGACCGCCGACCAACTCGAACGCGCCAAGGAGCGCCTGCGACGCCAGATCGCCGAGGACGTGCGCCTCGAAAGCCTGAGCGGCCAGGAGCGTCGGATCCTCGAACTGCTGAGCGAGGGAATGAGCAATCGCGAGATCGCCGACGTGATGTTCCTCGCCGAGAAGACGGTGAAGAACTACGTGTCGAACCTGCTCGCCAAACTCGGTTATCAGCGTCGCACCGAGGCTGCGCTCTTCGCCCAACGCCAGTTCGACCGGTCCCACCCGCGCGACTAGAGAACGGTGAACACCTCGGGCCCGTTCTCGGTGACCGCGATCGTGTGTTCGAAGTGCGCCGAGAGCTCGCCATCCTGGGTCATCACGCCCCACCCGTCCTCGAGGACGTAGGTGTCGTAGGTACCGACATTGACCATCGGCTCGATCGCGAAGACCATGCCCTGCTTCAGCGTCGGACCGGGCGTGCCCGGCCAGTAGTTGGGGACCTGGGGATCCTCGTGCATCGCGGTGCCGATGGCGTGTCCCACGTACTCGCGCACCACCGAGAAGCCGGCCGCCTCGGCCACGTTCTGGACCGCGCGGCCCACTTCGTAGAGGCGGTTGCCAATTCGCAGCTGTTCGATGCCGGCCCAGAGTGATCGCTCGGTCACCTCGATCAGCTTCTTCGCGAGATCGCTGATCGCGCCCACGCCCGCGGTGTAGGCCGCGTCACCGTGATAGCCCTCGATGATCGCGCCACAGTCGACCGAGATGATGTCACCCTCGGCCAGGCGGTAATCGCCGGGAATCCCGTGGACGATCATGTCGTTGGGGCTCGTGCAGATCACCGCGGGAAAGCCGTGATAGTTGAGGAAGTTCGAGCGAGCCCCGCGCTTTTCGAGCACCGCCGCGGCGACCTCGTTCAGTTGCATGGTGGTCACACCAGGACGGATGGCCGCCCTCGTGGCCTCGTGCATCTCGGCGACGACCCGGCCGGCCTTTCGCATCTTGGCCAGTTCCTCGGCCGAACGTCTCACGCCAGACCCCGCTGGGTAATGGCGGCCTCGAGCGCGGCGGTGACCTCGTCGGGAGTCTTGGCGCCGTCGACGACCACGAGCAGGCCCCGCTCCTGGTAAAAGGCGAGCAGCGGCTGAGTGTCGCGTTCGTAGGCCTCGAGACGCTTGGCGATCGCCTCGGGCTTATCGTCATTGCGTTGGATGACGTCGCCCCCGCAATTCGAGCACGTGCCCGAGATCGCCTCGATGTCGGTGTCCTTGTAGATGTTGCCGCACTCCTGGCAAACCCGACGCGACGAGAGACGTTCGGTGACCAGTGACACCGGCACGTCCAGGTTGATGCAGAGCTTGATGCCGTCCTCACCGAGCAGCGCCTCGAGCGCCTCAGCCTGGGCCAGCGTACGCGGGAAGCCGTCCAGCAGCGCCCCGCGCTGGGCGTCGGGCTCTTTGAAGCGCTCGTCGACCAGACGGTTCACCAGGTCGTCCGAGACCAGGGCGCCCGCGTCCATGATCGCCGCGACCTCCAGGCCGAGCGGGGTGCCCGCCTTCACCGCGGCGCGCAGCATGTCACCAGTCGACACGTGGGGAATGGCGTAGGCCTGCGCGAGACGCTTGCACTGCGTACCCTTGCCTGCGCCTTGCTTGCCAAGAACGACCAGGTTTAGTCGTGGCATCACTACCTCTTCAGGAATCCCTCGTAGTTGCGCATCATGAGCTGCGAGTCAATCTGACGCATCGTCTCGAGAGCCACACCCACCGCGATCAGCAACGTCGTGCCGTAGTAGGGGAACCGGTTGATGTTCCACAGGGCCATGAGGATCGAGGGAATCACCGCCACCGAGGCGAGGAAGAGCGCGCCCACGACCGTGAGTCGGCTGAGCATCTTGGCGAAGTACTTCTCGGTCGGCAGACCGGGCCGGATGCCCGGCACGAAACCACCCTGCTGGCGCAGCATCTCGGCCTGCTGGTGGGGCTCGAAGGCGATGTAGACGTAGAAGAACGTGAAGGCGAGGATGAGCACGAAGTCCGAGAAGATATAGAAGAAGCTCGTCGGGTGCAGCGAGGAGTTGACGAAGTTCTGAAAGCTCGTCCAGGGCACGATGTTGCTCATCAACACCGGGATGTAGAGCACCGAGGAGGCGAAGATGATCGGGATAACCCCGGACTGGTTGACCTTGAGCGGGATATAGGTCGAGTTGCCGCCCATCTCTCGACGCCCGACGACGCGACGCGCGAAGGTGACCGGGATGCGTCGCTGACCATTGTCCATAAAGACAATCAGTACCAGCAGACCCAGTGAGACCAGCAAGATGACAAAGAACTTGGCGGGCCCGCCCTCGCTCCAGACCGCGTGGCCGCCCGAGGGCATGCCGGCGACCACGTTGGCGAAGATCAACAGACTCATGCCCTGGCCAATGCCGCGCTGGGTGATCAGTTCGGCGAGCCACATGACGAACGCGGTTCCCGCGGTCATGATCGCCACCATGAACAGACCCAGGCCCAAGGAGAACTTGGGGATGAGGTCGATGTTAAAGCCGAGTAGCGCTTGGTCGTGGCCGTGGAAGGCGTAGATGAGTCCCGTCGACTGCAAGAGGGCGAGGCCGATGGTGAGGTAACGAGTCGTCTGGGTGATCTTCTTTTGACCCACCGCACCTTGGTCTCGCCATTCGCCCAGTTTGGGGATGACCGTCGTGAGCAGCTGGATGACGATCGAACTGGTGATGTAGGGCATGACGCCCAGACCGAACACCGCAAGTCGAGTCAGCGCACCGCCCGAGAACAGGTTGAGGAAGCCGAGCACGCCGCTCGCGCCGGCCTTGGACTGCAGCAGTTGAACCTGTGACCAGCTCACCCCGGGGATCGGTATGTTCGCGCCCCCCTGGTAGAGACAGATGATCGCGATCGTGAACAGGACCTTGTTGCGAAGGTCCGGTACACGAAAGATGTTCGAGAGTCTGCGCAGCACAGTTCAGTCCTTAGCGGTTTTGGTGTTGGTTGCCCGACGCTGGTGGACGAACCGCAAACGGCAGGTCGACCTCGGTCGTGGTGCCGCCGGCGGCTTCGATGGCGGCCTTGGCGGACGCGGAAAAGGCGTGCGCCGAGACGTTGAGTGCGGTGCCGACGGTGCCGCGCCCGAGGACCTTGACGAGGTCCTTCTTGCGTGCGAGACCGCGTGCGACGAGCACGTCGAGGTTGACGTCAGTGACCCCGAGCGCGACGAGCGCGTCGAGGTTTACCGGCGTGTACTCCACGCGGAAGGGGTTCGTGAAACCCTTCAGCTTGGGGATGCGCTGGAGCAGCGGCAACTGGCCGCCCTCGAAGCCCGCGGGGATCTGGCGACGAGCCTTTTGGCCCTTGGTACCACGGCCCGCGGTCTTGCCGCCCTTGCCGCCAATACCACGACCGACGATCTTCTTTCGGTGCGTGGAGCCTTCGGGTGACTTGAGATCGTGCAACTTCATTCGTTGACCTCTTCTACTTTGATCAGGTGGGGTACGCGCGCGATCATCCCGTGAATCTCGGGACGGTCAGGCAACACGTTGGTCTGGCCGATGCCGCGAAGTCCGAGCGCACGCAGGGTCCCGCGGTGCTTGGGCTTGGTCGCGATCGCCGAACGAATCTGGGTGACTTTCAACTGGGTCATGAACTACGCCTCCGTCTTGAACAGGTCGCCCTCGCGCTGACGCTCGCGATAGGCACGAAGGGTCCCCGAGGGGATCACGTGCTCGGGCGATTGGTCGCGCAGGGCCGCGATGTCCTCGGGGCGCCGCAGCTGCTTGAGACCGTCGATCGTGGCGTGGGCCACGTTGATCCCGTTGGGTGAACCGAGTGACTTGGCGATGATGTCCTTCACGCCGGCCATCTCGAGAATCGCGCGCGCGGCACCACCGGCGATGACCCCGGTTCCCGGCGCCGCGGGCTTCATCAACACGCGACCGGCACCAGAGGCGCCGATGACGGGATAGACAATGGTCGTGCCCGCGATCGGCACGTCAAAGAGATTCTTTCGCGCCTCTTCGATTCCCTTTTGCACGGCGAGTCCGGCTTCTTTCGCCTTGCCGTAGCCGAGGCCGACCCGTCCGTTTCGGTCACCGATCACCATGAGCGCGGTGAACGAGAAACGGCGTCCGCCCTTGACGACCTTGGACACGCGGTTGACCTTGATGGTCCGCTCTTCGAACTGTTCTACGTCACTCATTAAAACTCCAGTCCATCGGCGCGAAGCTGATCTGCGAAGGCAGCCACGCGGCCGTGGTAGTCGAATCCGCCACGGTCAAAGACCACGGTGGTGATGTTGGCGCTCTTCGCGCGCTCGGCGAGGAGCTTGGCGACGGCCTTGGCCCCGTCCACGTTGCCGTGAACGCTTGACTTCAGTGAGGCCTCGACCGACGACGCAGCGGCCAGGGTGACACCCTTGGTGTCGTCGATGATCTGAGCCGAGATGTGCTTGTTGGTGCGACTCACCGCGACGCGAGGACGCTCGGGCGTACCCGACAACTTGTTGCGGATGCGCTTGTGCCGACGCTGGCGTAGTTCTCTCGTGGTACGTGCCATTACTTCGCAGCCTTTCCAGCCTTGCGCGCCACTCGCTCACCGAGGTAGCGCACGCCCTTGCCCTTGTAGGGCTCGGGCTTACGGATCTTGCGGATGGTCGCGGCGACCTGGCCGACGACCTCCTTGTCGGCGCCCTTGACGATGACGCGCGTGGGGGCGGGCACTTCGAAGGTGATGCCTTCGGGTGCGGTGAACTTCACGGGGTGTGAGAAACCCAGGGCGAGGTCGAGCACACCGGGCGCGCCGGCAGCGGCACGGTAACCAACGCCGATGATCTCGAGTTCCTTGGTCCAGCCCTCGGTCACACCCGTGACCATGTTGGACACGAGCGTGCGCGTAAGGCCGTGCAGCGATCGGTAGTTGGTCTCGTCGTTCAAACGGTCGACACTCAACTGGTCGCCCTCTTGGTGCAGCGTGATCCCTTCGGGCAGGATTCGCGTCATGGACCCGTTGGGTCCCTTGACGCTGACGATCCCGTCAGCGACCGAGACGGTCACCGAGGACGGCACGGTGATGGGATTACGGCCAATACGTGACATCAGCGACTCTCCTTGGACGTCAGTGGGCTACCAGACATAACAAAGCACCTCGCCGCCCAACTTGGCCTTGCGTGCTTCGCGGTCGGTCATCAGGCCGTGGCTCGTCGACACGACGGCGACGCCGACGCCTCCGAGCACCTTGGGCATCTGGTCGGACTTCTTGTAGATGCGAAGACCGGGCTTGGAGACGCGCTTGATCCCGACGATGGTCTTTCGACGGTCCTCGGAGTACTTGAGCGCGATCTCGAGCGTCGAGCCGGGCTTTCCCTCGGACTTGGTCACGGTGAAGCCGGCGATGAAGCCTTCCTTCTCCAGGACCTTGGCGAGGTTCTCCTTCAACTTCGAGCTCGGCATCTTGACGGTGTCGAACATGGCGGAGTTGGCGTTGCGGATCCGCGTGAGCATGTCGGCAATGGGGTCAGTCATAGTCATAGCTGTCCTCCTACCAACTTGCCTTCGTCACGCCGGGAACTTCACCGGCGTGCACCATCACACGCAAGCAGATGCGGCAGAGACCGAACTTGCGATACACCGAGCGCGGCCGACCACAACGTTCGCAGCGCGTGTAGGCGCGCGTGGAGAACTTGGGGGTCTTCTGCTGCTTAATACGAAGGGCTTTCTTAGCCATGTCTATCGATTCTCCTGCTTGAAGGGAAAGCCGTACGCGCGAAGGAAAGCGCGTCCTTGCTCATCGTTTTCGGCCGTGGTGACGATGGTGATGTCAAAGCCACGCGGCGCGTCGATCTTGTCGTAGTCGACCTCGGGGAAGATCAGCTGGTCGTTCACCCCGAACGTGTAGTTCCCGTGACCGTCAAAGGACTTGGGCGAAAGCCCCCGGAAGTCACGGATACGCGGGATCGCCAGGCTGAGCAGTCGGTCGAAGAACTCCCAGGCCCGGTCCCCGCGAAGGGTGACCTTCACGCCGATGGGCTGCTCCTCGCGCAACTTGAAGCTCGCGATCGACTTCTTGGCGCGCGTGACGACCGGCTTCTGGCCCGTGATCAGTTCGAGGTCGCGCTGGGCGCCCTCGAGCAGCGACGCCTGCTGGGTCGCCTTGCCAACGCCCGAGTTCAGCACGATCTTGACCAGGCGGGGCACCTGCATGATGTTGTCCAGACCGAGTTCGTCCTTCAAGGCCGGACGGATCTCCTGGTCGTAACGGACCTTCAGACGGGGACGGGTTTGGGTGCTCATAGCGCCTCTCCACACTTGCGACAGACGCGCACCTTGGTGTCGTCGACGAACTTGTAACCCACCTTGGCGGGTCCCTTGTGACCGGTGCACCACAGGGCGACGTTGGACACGTGTAATGGCATCAACTTGTCGATGATGCCGGCCTGCATGGTCGAGCCCGCCTGCTTGGTGTGGCGCTTGGCGATGTTGAGACCGTCGAGGATCACCTTGTTGCTCGCGGGCAGGGCCTCTTCGACTTGGGCGCGCTCGCCGCGGAACTTGCCCGACAGGACGAGCACGTCGTCACCTTTACGAATCTTCATTACAGCACCTCCGGCGCCAGGGAAATAATGCGCATGAACTTCTTGTCGCGCAGTTCGCGCCCGACTGGTCCGAAGATGCGCGTGCCGCGAGGCTGCAACTGGTCGTTGATCAACACGGCCGCGTTCTCGTCGAACTTGATGTAGGAACCGTCGGGACGGCGGCGTTCTTTCGAGGTGCGAACCACCACGCAACGAACGACGTCACCCTTCTTCACCGCGGCGCCGGGGATGGCGTCCTTCACGGTGGCGATGAAGACGTCACCGATCGAGGCGTAGCGACGGCGCGAGCCGCCGAGCACGCGGATGCACAGGACTTCCTTGGCGCCGCTGTTGTCGGCCACCTTGAGACGGGATTCTTGTTGGATCATCGGGCACGCTCCACGATCTCGGTGAGACGCCAACGCTTCAGCTTCGAGAGCGGTCGGGTCTCTTGAACCCGGACGCGGTCGCCCACCTTGGCCTCGTTCTTGTCGTCGTGCACGTAGAGCTTCTTCGTGCGCTGGACGGTCTTGCCGTAGCGGGGGTGGCTCACGCGCTCGTTGACCGCGACCACCAGGGTCGAGGCCATCTTGTCCGACACCACAATGCCCTCACGGACCTTGCGCGGATTCTCGCGCGACGTTTCGTTCGTCGAGTCAGTCATGACTACTCACTTTCCTGGGCCGCTTCGGCGGCGGCGATCTCGCGCTCGCGCACGAACGTCGACAGGCGCGCGATGTCCCTGCGCACTTCGTGCAGACGCGCGGAGTTGTCCAGCTGACCGGTGGCCAGTTGGAAGCGCATGTTGAACAATTCACGACGCGATTCGCTCAAGCGTTCTAGTAATTCTTTGTCGCCGAGGAGACGGAGCTCCGCGACGCGATCAGCGGTCTTTGCCATTAGATGGTCACCTCCGGTGTGCCGTGGGTTCCGGGACGGATCACGAACTTGGCCTTGATGGGCAGCTTCTGGATGGCGCGGTCCATGGCGGCGCGCGCCAACGCTTCATCGACGCCACCGAGTTCGAACATGATGCGACCGGGCTTGACGACGGCGACCCAGAATTCGGGGTTACCCTTGCCCGAACCCATGCGGGTCTCGGCCGGCTTCTGGGTGACTGGCTTGTCGGGGAAGATCCGGATCCAGACCTTGCCACCACGCTTGACGTGGCGGGTCATGGCAATACGAGCGGCCTCGATCTGGCGAGCGGTGATCCAACCGGCCTCGAGGGCCTGAATCCCGAAGTCACCGAATGCCAGGTCCACGCCGCCCTTGGCCATGCCGGTCATGCGGCCACGCTGTTGCTTGCGATACTTAACCTTGCGGGGCATCAACATGATTACTCAGCGTCCTTTCGAAAATGCGGCGTGTCGGTGTGATCTTGGGCCGTGCGGCGCTCGATCTCCTCTTCCACGCTCAGCTGACGCTCGACCTCGTCGTTCGCCGCCAACAGGTCGGCGGGGTTCACGTCGGTCGCGACTTCTTCGCTCGGCGCCTCGTGCTCGACGCGGCGTCGTCCGCCACCCGCGCGCACGACGCCCTTGGGCACGGCGGGCGTCGCACCCACCGGCACCGCGTCACCGGCCGCCATGGCGGCCTCGCGCACGATCTTCTCGTCGTTGGTCAACTGGTAGGGCAGAATGTCGCCCTTGTAGATCCACACCTTCACGCCGATGCGGCCCGTGTTGGTGCGCGCCTCTCGAAAGCCGTAGTCGATGTCGGCACGAAGCGTGTGCAGCGGCACGCGGCCTTCGCGGTAGGACTCGCGGCGCGACATTTCGGCACCACCGAGACGACCCGACGCCTGGATCTTCACGCCCATGGCACCGGCCTTCTGGACGGTCTGGATGCCACGCTTCATCGCACGACGGAACGCCACGCGGCGAAGCAACTGGTCGCAGATCCCCTGGGCGATCAACGCGGCGTCGAGCTCGGGCTGCTTGATCTCTTGGATGTTGAGCGAGATCTTGTTCTTCTGTCCGGTGATCTTCTCGAGGTCCTTCTTCAGACGCTCGGCCTCGGCCCCGCGGCGACCGATGACGATACCCGGACGAGCGGTGTGGATGTCCACGCGGATGCGGTCCGAGTTGCGCTCGATCTCGATACGCGACACGGCCGCGCTCTCAAGCTGCTTGGTCAAGTAGTCGCGAATCTTCCAGTCCTCGATGACGAGGTCCTTGTAGCCACGCTCCTTGAACCAGCGCGACTTCCAGTCCGTCGTGATACCGAGACGGAAACCGTAGGGGTTTACCTTCTGACCCATTAGTTCGTCTCCTCTGTGGTGTCCTCAGACACCGTCTCGTTACTCTCATCACTCGACGCCTCGACGACCGGCTCCTGCTCGGCGGTCTCGGTGTCGGTGTCGACTTCGGCTTCGTCGGTCGCGACACCGTCGTCGGTCTCGACCACGTCGGTCTCGGCGCTGTCGATCGCGGTCGATTCGTTGTCGAACGACTCGTTCTCAGCGGCCTCGGCTTCGCGGGCCTCGGCCTCGAGGGCCTCGTTCTCGGCGGCGGCCGCGGCGGCGCTCTCGCGCTTGTTGAGACTGGCGGTCTGGTCGGCGCGACGGCGCGAGGTCGACACGCGACGGGCTCGTGAGGCGGTCGCCTGAGCCGAGCGTGAAGCCCGCAGGGCCTCGAGACGCTCCGGGTCCAGACGCGAGACGATCACGGTGATGTGGCACGAACGCTTGCGAATCGCGCCGGCGCGCCCCCGCGCACGAGGCGTGAACCGCTTCATCGTGATGCCCTCGTCGGCGAAAGCCGCCGAAACGTAGAGCTCGTCGGCGTTCATGGCGTCGTTGTTCACGGCGTTGGCGACGGCCGACGCAAGGACCTTGCCGACCACGTCGGCGGCCTCGCGAGTCGTACCCGCCAGGATCTCGCGTGCGGTCGTGACGTCTTCGCCACGGATGAGGTTCAAGACGAGGCGGGCCTTGCTCGCGGACATGTGATAGCCGCGCAACGTCGCACGCGTTCCCGGACGTTCGTTGGTCTTGGGACCGGTCATTAGCGCCTACCCGTCTTTTCCTGGCCTGCGTGGAACTTGAAGGTCCGCGTGGGGGCGAACTCGCCGAGCTTGTGGCCGACCATTGACTCGTTGCAAAACACGGGCACGTGACGACGCCCGTCGTGTACCGCGAAGGTGTGTCCGACCATGTCGGGGATGACCGTCGAACGACGACTCCAGGTCTTGATGACCTTCTTCTCGTTCGCGGCGTTCATCGCGTCGACCTTCTTCAAGAGGTGCGCATCGATGAAGGGGCCCTTTTTTAAGCTGCGTGACATTCTCTACCTACCTCCGCGAGCCGCGTCCACGGCGACGACGAATAATCAAAGCGTCTGATGCCTTTGGCAGACGCGTACGACCCTCTGGCTGACCCCACGGTGATACGGGGTGACGTCCACCGGAAGTCTTTCCTTCACCACCACCGAGTGGGTGGTCGACCGGGTTCATGGCCACACCGCGCGTCTGGGGGCGGATGCCCTTCCAGCGACTGCGACCGGCCTTGCCGACCTTGATGAGTTCGTGCTCGGAGTTGCCCACGATGCCGAGGGTCGCGCGACAGTCGATCGGGACGCGACGCATCTCGGTTGACGGCAGTCGAAGGGTGGCGTAGCCACCGTCCTTGGCGACGAGTTGCACGCTCATGCCGGCGCTGCGACCCATCTTGCCGCCGCCGCCGGGGCGCAACTCGACGTTGTGCACCGTGGCACCGGTGGGTATGAAACGCATGGGCAACGCGTTGCCGGTGCGGATGTCGGCCTTGGGGCCAGACTCGACGAAGTCGCCCACCTTCAGGCCGTTGGGCGCGAGGATGTAGCGCTTCTCACCGTCGAGGTAGTGCAGCAGGGCGATGCGGCAGGTGCGGTTCGGGTCGTACTCAATGGCGGCCACCTTCGCGGGCACGCCGTCCTTGTTGCGCTTGAAGTCGATGATGCGGTACTGCTGCTTGTGACCACCGCCGCGGTGGCGTGAGGTCTTGCGTCCGTAGCTGTTGCGACCGCCCGTGCGGGGCTTGGGGTCGAGCAGCGACTTCTCCGGGGTCGATTTGGTGATGTCAGCGAAGTCCGACACCGTCTGGAAACGACGACCGGGGCTGGTTGGTTTGCGATGACGCAGTGCCATGACAGTCCTTAGTTCTCGAAGAGATTGATCGTGTCGCCCTGTTTGAGGGTGACGATGGCCCGCTTGGAGTCGGGGCGGGTGCCCACGACGCCGGTGCGACGATTGCGCGTCGACTTACCCTTGCGGTTGAGTGTGTTGACGTTGACGACCTTCACGTTGAAGGCCTGCTCGACGGCGTTACGCACGTCGATCTTGGTCGCCCGGGGGTCGACCACGAAGACGTAGGTGCCCCGGTCCATAAGGGCGTAGGTCTTCTCTGAGACGACCGGACGGATCAGGATGCTCATGGCGTCGCGCATTACTCGACCTCTTTCGCGATGGGCAGGGTGGCGTCGGTGAACAGGACCCAGTCGCAGTCCAGGACGTCGTAGGCGTTGATCTCGCCGGCGTCAATGGTCTTGACGTTGGTGAGGTTGCGAAAGGCGCGCAACGCCGTGGCGTCCTCGCGATCGAGCACGACGAGGATCTTTCCCGTGAGGCCGAAGGCGGACAAGGCCGCGATCGCCTCTTTGGTCTTGGGGGTCTCCCAGGCGGCGAAGCTGTCGAGCACGGCGACACGCTCGAGGCTCGCGCGGTCCGACAACGCCGAGTACAGCGCGAGGCGGATCATCTTCTTGGGCGTCTTCTGGTCGTACTTGCGCGGCTTGGGGCCGAGCGCGATGCCACCACCGGGGTAGTGCGGCGCACGAATGGTGCCCTGACGCGCGTTACCGGTGCCCTTCTGGTTGAACGGCTTCTTGCCACCACCGCGGACTTCCTTACGGGTCTTGGTGGATTGGGTACCCTGACGCTTGGCGGCGAGCTGGGCCTTGACGACCTGGTGCAGCACGGCCATGTTGGGCTCGATGCCAAAGATCGTCGGCTCGAGCGCCACCGTGCCGAGCACGGTGCCGTCGATCGACTTGCGCTCGACCGAGCGCTTCGCCGGCTCGGGCCGGTCCTTCTTGATCGGACCACGTAACGTGAACACGTCGCTCATCGCTTACCTCCGGCCTTCATGGGGTTCTTCACCGAGGTGCGCAGCACGACGACGCCGCCGCGCGGACCCGGGACGGCGCCCTTGACGAGCACGAGGTGGCGCTCGACGTCCACGCCGACCACCTCGAGGTTGGTCGTGGTCACCTGACCGCCGCCGTAACGTCCGGCCATCTTGGTGCCCTTGAAAACGCGACCGGGGGTCGCGCAGGCGCCGATTGATCCGGGGGCGCGGTGGTGCTTGTGGTTACCGTGCGCGGCACCTTGACCCGAGAAGTTGTGGCGCTTCATGCCACCGGTGAAGCCCTTGCCCTTGGAGACGGCGGTGGCGTCGATCATCTCGCCCTTTTCCAGGGTGTCGGCGAGGATCTCCTGGCCGATCTCGTAGCCCGAGACGTCGTCGAGGCGAAGCTCGACGAGCTTCTTGCCCGGCGCGACGCCCGCCTTCTCGAAGTGTCCGAGCTCGCCCTTGGACAGCGTCGACGTTCGACGAACGCCCCACGTGACCTGCACAGCGGCGTAGCCCTCCTTCTCAGGAGTCTTTACCTGGACGACGCGAGCTGGGCTGACGCGGACCACCGTCACCGGAATGGCCCGATTCTGGTCGTCCCAGACCTGGGTCATGCCCACCTTCTCGCCGACGATCGCTTTGGTCGCCACGTGTGCCTCTCTTCATAAAACTGCGTATCGGATCCTCCGACACACAGACGCTCCGCCGGGCCAAAAAACCCGAACGGAGCGCTCGACTGGTTCGGTTCAGCGTTCCCGCAAGGGCAACTGAACACATCTTTTGTGTTTGCCCACCTCGAAAGGAGGGGCTTTTAACAGTACATCACCGGGCCCTTTGGACGCAAAGGCGCCCACCGGGCCCGGTGAATACCGCTTAGTTCTGGCGAATCTTGATCTCGATGTCCACGCCCGCAGGCAGGTCGAGACGCTGGAGCGAGTCGACCGTCTTGGCGGAGTGGTCCACGATGTCCAAGAGGCGCTTGTGCACCCTCATCTCGAAGTGCTCGCGGCTGTCCTTGTGCTTGTGCGGCCCGCGAACCACCGTGTAACGGTGCTTCTCGGTGGGCAGCGGCACGGGACCCTGCACGCGCGCGTTGGTGCGCTCGACCGTCTGGACGATCTTCGCCGTGGACTGGTCTAGGACCCCGTGGTCGAAGGCCTTAAGGCGGATTCGGATCATCTGACGGTTGTCGGCCATGGCGACTACTTCAGGATCTTTACGACGCGGCCCGAACCCACGGTGCGGCCACCCTCGCGGATGGAGAAGGTGAGACCCTCTTCCATGGCGATTGGCTTACCCAGGGTCACGGTCATCTCGGTGTTGTCACCAGGCATGACCATCTCGGTGCCGGCGGGCAACTCAATGGTGCCCGTGACGTCGGTGGTGCGGAAGTAGAACTGGGGACGGTAGTTCGCGAAGAACGGCTTGTGTCGTCCACCCTCGTCCTTGGTGAGCACGTAGACCGAAGCCTCGAAGACCGTGTGCGGCGTGATGGAACCGGGCTTGCACAGCACCTGGCCGCGCTCGACTTCTTCCTTCTTCGTGCCCCGCAACAGTGCGCCGAGGTTGTCGCCCGCGCGACCCTCGTCGAGGAGCTTGCGGAACATCTCGATGCCGGTGACGGTGGTCTTGGTGGTGTCACGCAGACCGACGATCTCGACTTCGTCGCCGACCTTCACGACGCCCTGCTCGACCTTGCCCGTGACGACCGTGCCACGACCGGTGATGGACATGACGTCCTCGATCGACATGAGGAACGGCTTCTCGGTGGAACGAACAGGTTCGGGAATGAAGGTGTCGACCGCGTCCATGAGCTCCATGATCTTGTCGCCCCACTCCTTGTCGCCTTCGAGGGCCTTGAGGGCCGAGACGCGCACGATGGGGGTGTCGTCGCCGGGGAAGTCGTAGCTGGTGAGCAGCTCACGTACTTCGAGCTCGACCAACTCCAGCAGTTCCTCGTCGTCGACCATGTCGGACTTGTTGAGGGCCACCACGATGTAGGGCACACCCACCTGGCGCGCGAGCAGCACGTGCTCACGGGTCTGGGGCATGGGACCGTCAGTGGCGGACACGACCAGGATCGCGCCGTCAACCTGGGCGGCGCCGGTGATCATGTTCTTCACGTAGTCGGCGTGACCAGGCATGTCGACGTGGGCGTAGTGGCGGTTTGCCGTCTCGTATTCCACGTGGGCGATCGAGATGGTGATACCGCGCTGGCGCTCTTCGGGGGCCTTGTCGATCTGGTCGAAGGGCGTGAAGGCGCTTCCGGGGATGCGTTCTGAGAGGACCTTGGTGATCGCCGCGGTAAGAGTGGTCTTACCGTGGTCGATGTGACCCATGGTTCCGATGTTGACGTGCGGCTTAGTGCGCTCGAACTTCTGCTTTGCCATTGTCGGGGACTTACTTTCTGTCTAGTGACCGGTTCACGTGAACCCGTCTGGTTTGTTTCGGCCCTCCCCGACTACGGTTTGGACCTTGTTGGTGCCGATTTCCCGGCTTCTTACGCGCCCGTCGCCTTGGCCACGATTTCCTTGGAAATCGCCTCGGGAACTTCTGCGTACGAATGGAACTGCATGGTGTACGTCGCGCGCCCTTGGGTGCGAGAACGCAGGTCAGTAGCGTAGCCGAACATGTCAGCCAGCGGCACAAGTGCCTTAATTGCTTGGCTATTGCCCTTCTGTTCCATGCCCTCGACGCGTCCACGACGCGACGACAGGTCGCCAATCACGTCACCCATGTAGTCCTCGGGAGTGACCACTTCGACTGACATGACGGGCTCGAGCAGGACCGGACTGGCGAGGCGCGCTGCCTTCTTGACCGCGATCGAACCCGCGATCTTGAACGCCATTTCCGAGGAGTCGACGTCGTGGTAGCTACCGTAGGTGAGGCGCACACGAACGTCCACGACGGGGTAGCCCGCGAGCACGCCCGAGGTCAAGGCCTCGGTGATGCCCTGGTTGACGGGGTTGATGTACTCCTTGGGGATGACACCACCGGTGATCTCGTCGAGGAACTCGTAGCCGCCGCCGGGGCCCGTGGGCTCGAGGGTGATCACGACGTGACCGTACTGACCCTTACCACCGGTCTGGCGCACGTACTTCTCTTCGACTTTCTCGACCTTCTTGCGAACCGTCTCACGATAGGCCACCTGGGGCTTGCCGACGTTGGCGTCCACGCTGAACTCGCGCAACATGCGGTCCACGAGCACTTCGAGGTGCAACTCACCCATTCCCGAGATGACGGTCTGGCCGGTCTCCTCATCGGTGCGCACCCGGAACGTCGGGTCCTCTTCGGACAGCGCGTACAGCGCCTTGCTCAACTTCTCCTGGTCCGCCTTGGTCTTGGGCTCGACCGCGACGTGGATGACCGGCTCGGGGAAGGTCAGGGTCTCGAGTTGGATGGGCTGGTCGACCGCCGAGAGCGTGTCACCAGTCGTGACCTGCTTGAGGCCCACCGCGGCGACGATGTCGCCAGTGCGAATGGTGTCGAGGTCTTCGCGGTTGTTCGCGTGCATCAACAAGAGGCGTCCCAGACGCTCCTTCTTCATGCCCTTGGTCGTGTTCACCACGGTGTCACCCTTTTCCAGGGTGCCCGAGTAGACGCGCAGGTAGGTCAACTTGCCAACGTAGGGGTCAGTCATGATCTTGAAGGCGAGCGCCGCGAACGGCTCGTCGTCGCTGGGCTTGCGCTCGATCTCGTCTTCCTTGCCCGGCTTGGTGCCCTGGGTGGGGGGAAGGTCCACGGGCGAGGGCAGGTAGTCCACGACCGCGTCGAGCATGGGCTGGACGCCCTTGTTCTTGAAGGCGCTGCCGTTGAGGATGGGCACACAGTGGTTCTCCAGGGTGCCGCGGCGAAGGGCTGCGTGAAAGTCGTCCGAGGTGGGGGTCTCGTCGCCGAGCACCTTTTCCATCAGGGCGTCGTCAAAGCGCGTCAACACGTCGAGCAACTTGGCGTGGTACTCCTCGGCCTGGGCCTTGTACTCGTCGGGTACCGGGATGACCTCGAGCTGCTCGCCCTTGTCGTCGTGGTAGATCGTGGCGTTCATCGCGACCACGTCGATGATGCCCTTGTAGTCGCCTTCGGCGCCGATGGGCAGTTGGATCACGGCCGCGGTGCAGTCGAGGCGGTCTTCGATCATCTCCACGCAGCGAAAGAAGTCCGCGCCGATGCGGTCCATCTTGTTGACGAAGCAGATACGAGGCACGTGGTACTTGTTCGCCTGGCGCCAGACCGTCTCGGTCTGGGGCTCGACGCCCGCCACCGCGTCGAACACAGCGACCGCGCCGTCGAGCACGCGCAGCGAGCGCTCAACCTCGACCGTGAAGTCGACGTGGCCCGGGGTGTCGATGATGTTGATGCGGTTGCCCTTCCAGTAACAGGTCGTCGCCGCCGAGGTGATCGTGATGCCACGCTCCTGCTCTTGGACCATCCAGTCCATGGTGGCGGCGCCTTCGTGGACCTCACCGATCTTGTAGTTCTTTCCCGTGTAAAACAAGATGCGTTCGGTCGTGGTGGTCTTGCCGGCGTCGATGTGCGCCATGATGCCAATGTTGCGAACCTTGTCGAGGGGGTATTCGCGTGCGGTCATTTCTAAACTTTCTTTGATTACCAGCGGTAGTGCGCGAAGGCTTTATTGGACTCGGCCATCTTGGCCATGTCCTCGCGCCGCTTGACGGCGGCGCCTACGCCATTGCTGGCGTCGATGATCTCGTTGGCCAGACGTTCGGCCATGGTCTTCTCACGGCGCTTCTTGGCGAAGTCGGTGAGCCAGCGGATCGCGAGGGTCGTCGCGCGACGAGGGCGCACTTCCATCGGGACCTGGTAGGTGGTGCCACCCACGCGACGGCTCTTGACTTCGAGTTCGGGGCGTACGTTCTCGAGGGCCCGCTTCAAGGTCGCGACCGGGTCACTGCTCGTCTTTTGCTCGACGAGTTCGAGCGCGGTGTAGACAATGCGCTCGGCGATGGTGCGCTTGCCGCGTTCGAGGATCTTGTTGGTCAACTGGGTGACCAGGACCGACTTGTAGATCGGGTCGGTGGGTACTTCACGACGGACGGCGGGACCTTTGCGAGGCATTAGCTTTCCTTCTTCGCGCCGTAGCGACTACGGGCTTGTTTGCGGTCACGAACACCCGAGGTGTCCAAGGCACCGCGGATGATCTTGTAGCGAACACCGGGAAGGTCCTTCACGCGACCGCCACGCACGAGGACGATCGAGTGCTCCTGGAGGTTGTGGCCAACCCCGGGGATGTACGCGGTGATCTCCACGCCCGAGGTGAGGCGAACACGCGCCACCTTGCGAAGCGCCGAGTTCGGCTTCTTGGGCGTGACCGTGTGGACGCGGGTGCACACACCACGACGCTGCGGGGCCCCCTTCAGGGCCGGCGTCTTGGTCTTGGATACTTTGTCCTGTCGGCCCTTTCGGACCAACTGTGCGATTGTGGGCACGCGGAACCTCTTCTAGTTGTACTTCGGCTGGAGCGTGCGAGAACTGCGCACGCGGACTTTCTATCCTACGACACTTTTGCTTCCAACGGCAAGCCCGCAACGGGCCCGGGGCCAGGGCGCTTAGAGCGCCTGACCTCCGAGCTCGTCCTCGGGCCGTACGTCGTCGTTCTCGGGCAAGGCCGATTCGTCGTAGGTGGCGGTTCCGATGTTCTGGAAAGCCGTCAAATCAGCGCTGAAGGTGTCGTCACCCGTGATCTCGCCCAAGAGGCTGGCGAGGTCCAGGTCGTCGTCGGACACTTGGGCCCAGGCGGGCAGCAACTCGGCGTCGGGCATGTCCAGGCGCAGTTCCTTCTTGTTGTAGTACTCAAGTCCAGAACCGGCCGGGATCAGCTTGCCGATGATGATGTTCTCCTTCAGGCCCACGAGGTGGTCACGCTTGCCTTCGATGGCGGCCTCGGTGAGCACGCGGGTCGTCTCTTGGAACGACGCCGCGGACAGCCACGAGTCGGTCGCGAGCGAAGCCTTGGTGATGCCCATCAACTGGGCACGGCCGTCGGCCGCCTCCTTGGAGATCGCCTCGAGCTGGTCGTTGGTGTCGTTGAACAGCTTGACGTCGACCATCGCACCGGGCAGCCACGGGGACTCACCAGCGTCGACGATCTGGACGCGTCGCGTCATCTGACGAACGATCAACTCGATGTGCTTGTCGTGGATCGACACGCCCTGGTCGCGATAGACGTTCTGGACCTCTTCAACCAGGTACTGCTGGGTCTCACGGGTGCCACGGAACTTCATCATCAACTTGGGGTCGAGCGGTCCGTCGTGCAGGGGCATGCCGACTTCGACCTCTTGGCCGTCCTCGACGAGCAGGTGGCGAGCGATCGAGATCGACTCCTCTTGGACCTCGCCCTCGTTGCCCACGACGGTGACCTTGCGCTCACGGCCGACCAGTTCGACGCGCACCACGCCCGAGTGTTCGGCGACCTTGGCGGCACCCTTGGGGGTACGCGCCTCGAAGAGCTCGACCACGCGCGGCAAGCCGTGGGTGATGTCGCTCTCGGTCACACCACCGGAGTGGAAGGTACGCATGGTGAGCTGGGTTCCCGGCTCGCCAATGGACTGGGCGGCGATCACGCCGACCGCCTCACCCAGCTCGACGAGCTGGTGGGTGGCCAGTGAGAGTCCGTAACAAGCGGCGCACACGCCCTGGATGGCGTCACAGGTGAGCGTCGTGCGAACCCGCACGCGGTTCACCGCGGTGTCGTCGCGCAGGCGGTCGACGTCGTCCTGGAGCAACATCGTGCCCGCAGGGATCGTCGAACCGTCCGACAAGGCCACGTCCTCGGCGACCACGCGGCCCCAGAGCTTGGTCTCCAGGTGAGCGCGAACGGCGCGGGTGTCCGCGGCGACGTGCTCGATCCACATGCCACGCTGGGTGTTGCAGTCGAACTCCTTGACGATCAGCTCCTGGGCCACGTCGACGAGTCGACGGGTCAGGTAGCCCGAGTCCGCGGTGCGAAGCGCGGTGTCGCCCAGGCCCTTGCGGGTGCCGTGGGTCGAGATGAAGTACTCGAGCACCGACAGGCCCTCGCGGAACGAGGACTTGATTGGACGAGGGATCATCTCACCACGCGGGTTGGACACGAGGCCCTTCATCGCGGCGATCTGACGGATCTGCTGGCTGTTACCACGAGCACCCGAGTCGACCATCATGCGAATCGGGTTGTTGGCAATGGCGTTCATGGCGCGGTCGGTGGCGTCACCGACCTCCTTGTTCGCGTTGGTCCAGATCTCGATCTCCTGCTGGCGACGCTCGTCGTCGACGATGACACCTCGGCGGTAGTTGGTCTCGACCTTGGCGGCCTGCTCCTCGTACTTGTTGAGGATCTCCGCCTTTTCCAGAGTCGTCACGACGTCGTCGATCGATATCGTCAGACCCGACTTGGTGGCGTAACGAAAGCCCAAAGACTTGATTGCGTCGAGCGACTCGGCGACCTCTTGGCGACTGAAGCCGCCCGAGATCTCCTCGACGATGACCCCGATGGGCAACGCGTTCTTGCCAATGAGTTCGTTCACGTATCGGAACCCGAAGGGCAGCGCCTCGTTGAAGAACACTCGTCCGGGTGTCGTGAACAGTGAACGGCTCGCGCCCTTCACTTCGATACCCGAAGCCTCGAGACGGGCGTCGAGCGACGAACCGTCCAGCGGTCGGATCTCGATGGGCGTACGAAGACCAATGGACTTGTCCTCGAGCGCGTTCTCGATCTCGTAGACGTGGCGGAACACGAAGGGGTGTTCGACTTGCTCGTCGGCGGGCAGGGTCAGGTAGTACGCACCGAACACCATGTCCTGAGCGGGCTCGGTGATCGGACGACCCGTGGCGGGCGTGAAGATGTTGTTGGTCGACAGCATCAAGATGCGCGCCTCGGCCTGGGCTTCAGCGGACAGCGGCACGTGCACGGCCATCTGGTCACCGTCGAAGTCAGCGTTGAACGCCTTGCACACGAGCGGGTGGATCTGGATGGCCTTGCCGTCCACGAGCACCGGCTCGAAGGCCTGGATGCCAAGGCGGTGCAGGGTCGGCGCGCGGTTGAGCAGCACCGGGTGTTCGCGAATGACCTCTTCGAGCACGTCCCAGACAATGGCCTTGCGGCGCTCGACCATGCGCTTAGCGCTCTTGATGTTCTGGGCCATCTGGGTCTCGATCAGGCGCTTCATGACGAAGGGCTTGAAGAGCTCGAGGGCCATCATCTTGGGCAGACCACACTGGTGCAACTTGAGCTGTGGCCCCACCACGATGACCGAACGGCCCGAGTAGTCCACGCGCTTGCCGAGCAGGTTCTGGCGGAACCGGCCCTGCTTACCCTTCAACATGTCCGAGAGACTCTTGAGGGGTCGACCACTCTGGCCGGCGACTGGTCGTCCGCGACGACCGTTGTCGAACAGCGCGTCCACGGCCTCTTGGAGCATGCGCTTCTCGTTGTTGACAATGATGTCCGGCGCCCCGAGATCGAGCAGTCGCTTCAGACGGTTGTTGCGGTTGATCACGCGACGGTAGAGGTCGTTGAGGTCACTCGTGGCGAAACGGCCACCGTCGAGCTGGACCATCGGACGAAGGTCCGGAGGGATGACCGGCACCGCTTCGAGGATCATCGCGCGCGGGTCGTTCAAACGGCGACCCTGGTCGTCACGACGGTTGAAGGACTGCACGATGGCGAGGCGCTTCAAGAACTTCGCGTGACGTTGCGCGCTGAGCGGCTTGCGGCCGTCCTTCGCGTCGATCATCTCGCGCATCATGCGCTCTTCCTCGTCGAGGTCCATGCGGTCGATCAGTTGCAGAATGGCGTCGGCACCCATGCCGCCTTCGAAGTACTCGCCGTAGCGGAACTCCATCTCGCGGTAGAGCACTTCGTCTTCGATGATCTGGCGCGAGTGCAGTCCCTCGAAGGTGTCAAAGGCCTGCTTGGCGAGATCGCGCTCTTCGGCGAAGCGCGAACGCACGCCGTCGAGTTCCTTCTCGGTGCCGCGCTGGAGCGCGCGAAGCTCGGATTCCTTGGCCCCGTCGGCCTCGAGCTTGACGGCCCGGGCCTCGATCTCCTTGAGCTTGTTGTCGAGCGCCTTGACTTCACGCTCGCCGATCTCGACCTGCTCTTCGGCCAAGGCCACGCGCAGGTCGCCCAGGTCGCCGTGACGCTTGTCGACGTCAACGAAGGTGACCATGTGGGCAGCGAAGTAGATGACCTTCTCCAACTGCTTGGCCTTCAACTCCTCCTTGGGCGCGGTGCCCATGAGCAGGTAGGCCAGCCACGAACGAGTGCCGCGCAGGTACCAGATGTGCACCACCGGCGCCGAAAGGGCGATGTGGCCCATGCGGTCGCGACGCACCTTGTCACTGGTGACCTCAACGCCACAGCGCTCACAGACAATGCCCTTGAATCGCACGCGCTTGTACTTGCCGCACGCGCACTCCCAGGCCTTCTGTGGTCCGAAGATCTTCTCGCAGAAGAGTCCGTCCTTCTCAGGACGCAGGGTCCGGTAGTTGATCGTCTCGGGCTTCTTCACTTCTCCCGATGACCAGCTGCGGATGTTCTGGGCAGTGGCGAGGCCAATGCTCAGTTCGTCGAACTGATTGACGTCGAGCGGGCTCATGACAACTTCCTTTCGGCGGCACGTCGGGCGTCCTCTTCGTCACTGCCGCGTTCGGGTCGACTGATGTCGATGCCGAGTTCGCGCGTGACCGAGAAGAAGTCCTCTTCGGTGTCCGCGAGGTCCACGTGGGCGCCGACCTTGTCGCGCACTTCCACGTTCAAACAGAGTGATTGCATTTCCTTGATGAGAACCTTGAACGATTCGGGGATCCCCGGCTCGGGCAGGTTCTGGCCCTTGACGATGGCCTCGTAGGCGCGTTCGCGACCCTTCATGTCGTCGGACTTGACCGTCAACAGTTCCTGAAGCGCGTAGGCGGCACCGTAAGCCTCGAGGGCCCAGACTTCCATCTCACCGAAGCGCTGTCCACCGAACTGCGCCTTGCCGCCGAGCGGCTGGGCGGTGATCATCGAGTACGGGCCGGTCGAACGGGCGTGAATCTTGTCGTCGACCATGTGCGCCAGCTTCAAGATGTACGCGAAACCCACCGAAATCGGGTTGTCGTACGCCTCGCCGGTGCGACCGTTGTACAGGGTCACCTTGCCGTCGTTGTCGCCGGCGAGCAGTCGATTGCCGTTCGCGCCGTCCACGTTGAGGGTCGCAAAGGTGTGCTGGATCGTCGGCTTGTCCTTGGCGCGTTCGGTCTCGTCCCAGTGCGCACCGTCAAAGGACGGCGTGGCGACGTAGACCGCGGGCTCGGTACGAGGACGCGTCTTGCGATATGGGCGCGTCGCGGCGTCTTGTTGGTCGAGGTGACCAGAGGTACCGACGGCGGGATTGACCGTGATGCCCTCCCAACCGTAACGAGCGGCGTAGCCGAGGTGACTTTCGAGCACCTGGCCCACGTTCATACGGCTCGGCACGCCGAGCGGGCTCAAGATGATGTCAACGGGGGTCCCGTCGGCCATGAAGGGCATGTCCTCTTCGGGCAGGATCTTGGAGATGACGCCCTTGTTGCCGTGGCGTCCCGCGAGCTTGTCGCCCTCGGAGATCTTGCGCTTCTGAGCAACGTAAACCTTGACCAACTGATTGACGCCGGGCTGCATCTCGTGGTCCTCGTCGCGGCTGTAGACCTTGACGTCGATGACCTTGCCGGACTCGCCGTGAGGGACCTTCAGTGAGGTGTCGCGAACTTCGCGCGCCTTCTCACCGAAGATGGCTCGCAGAAGCCGCTCTTCGGGCGACTGCTCGGTCTCACCCTTGGGGGTGACCTTACCCACGAGGATGTCGCCGGGCTGGACTTCGGCGCCGATGCGCACGATGCCCCGGTCGTCGAGGTCCGCGAGGATGTCGTCGGGCAGGTTCGGGATGTCGCGAGTGATCTCTTCGGCACCGAGCTTGGTGTCGCGAGCGTCGATCTCGTACTCCTTCACGTGGATCGAGGTGAGGACGTCGTCACGCACGAGACGCTCATTCAAGATGATGGCGTCTTCGTAGTTGTAGCCCTCCCACGGCATGTAGGCGACGAGCAAGTTCTTGCCGAGCGCCAGTTCACCGTTGCTCGTGCTGGTGCCGTCAGCGAGCAGGTCGCCGACCTTGACCGTCTCGCCACCAAAAACGAGGGGCTTCTGGTTGATCGACGTGTCCTGGTTCGAACGACGGAACTTGTTGAGGTTGTACTGCTTCTTGCCGAGCGTCTTGCCGTAACGGTCAGTGACGTCCTTCTCATACTCCACGACGATGCGGTCACCCGACACCGAACGCACGACGCCGTCACCCTCGGCGACAAGAACGTCGCCCGAGTCGAGTGCGGCGCGCGACTCCATGCCGGTGCCCACGAAGGGTGCCTCGGGCATGATGAGCGGTACGGCCTGCTTCTGCATGTTCGCACCCATCAGGGCGCGCTGGGCGTCGTCGTGCTCGACGAAGGGGATGAGCGAGGTCGCGACCGAGATGATCTGCTTGGTCGAGACGTCCATCAGCTCGACCTCGTCAGGCTTCACGAAGTCGATCTCCGAGGTCGTTGAGGACGACTTGTTCGACGCACCGACGCGAAGGCCCGTGCCGATCGGTCCACGACGCACGAGGACGCGGTCGGCCTTGATGGTGCCGTTTTCGTCGACCTCGGTGTTCGCCTGGGCGATGACGTAGCGCTCTTCCTCGTCCGCGGTGAAGTACCGGACGTCGCCGGTCACCTTGCCGCCGGTCACGACGCGATACGGCGTCTCGATGAAGCCGTACTCGTTGATGCGCGCGTAGTTGGCGAGGTACCCAATGAGTCCCACGTTGGGGCCTTCGGGCGTCTCGATGGGACACATGCGTCCATAGTGCGAAGAGTGGACGTCACGGACCTCGAGGCCCGCGCGCTCACGCGACAGACCGCCCGGTCCGAGCGCCGAGAGACGGCGCTTGTGGGTCAGACCCGAAAGCGGGTTGTTCTGGTCCATGAACTGGCTGAGCTGGGAGGTCGCGAAGAACTCCTTGATCGCCGACATCACGGGACGGATGTTGATCAAGGTCTGAGGGGCGATCGCTTCCACGTCCTGGGTGTTCATACGCTCGCGCACCACCCGCTCCATGCGTGACAAGCCGGTACGCAAGGCGTTCTGGATCAGTTCGCCCACGCTGCGGATGCGGCGGTTCGCGAAGTGGTCCTGGTCGTCGATGTGGTACGTGGTCTCCTTGGCGGTGCGGTCGCGCGCCAGGTTGAGCAGGTACGTCGCGGTCGCGAGGACCTCGGCCTTGGAAAGGACGTGCAGGCTCGGGTTCGGACGCTCCAGCAGATCGCCGAACAGCTCGAGGTTCTTCGCGACTTCGCTGCCGAGCTTGCGGTCGAGCTTGTAGCGACCGACGCGACTGAGGTCGTAACGCTTCTCGGAGAAGAACGCACCCTCGAAGTACTGACGCGCCGCTTCGACGGTCTGGACTTCGCCGGGACGCGCGCGACGGTAGATCTCGAGCCACGCGGTCTCTTGACTCGCGCGCAAGTAGTTCTCGGGGGTGTCCTCGAAGTTGTACTTGTCCATGTGCTTGGTGATCTCGATGTGAGCCTTTTTCCAGTCGGCGTGGAACTGGTCCTCGAGGAAGTCGAAATGCGCGACGAAGCGCTGGAAGAATCCCTCGTCCATCGACGTGTCCAGCGCTCGCAGCAACGTGAAGATCGAGATACGACGCTTGCGTGCGATGCGCGCACCGGCGTTGGCGGCCTTGTTCTTCTTCTCTTCGAGGTCGACCTGGAGCCACTCACCGCGGCTCGGGTGGATGGTGCCCTCGAAGGCGACCTTCTCGTCCTTGCCGGGCTGGAACAACACACCGGGTGAACGAACGAGCTGGGAGACCACGACACGCTCGGTGCCGTTGATGATGAAGGTCCCCTGTTCGGTCATGATCGGGAAGTCGCCCATGAAGACCGTCTGCTCTTTTATCTCGCCGGTCTCGGAGTTGAGGAAACGGGCGCGAACGAAGATGGGTTGTGAGTAGGTGGTCGCGCGCTGGCGACACTCTTCCACCGTGAACTTCGGCGGGCTCTTCAGATCCGCGTCGTCGGGGTCGAACTCGAGCTCAAGGGACAGACGACCAGTGAAGTCCGAGATGGGCGACAGGGCTTCAAAAGCCTCTCGCAATCCTTGCTTCATGAAGAGATCGAAACTGTCTCGCTGGATTTCGAGGAGATTAGGCAGTGGGTAGGCTTCACCCAGCGCCGAGAAATTAAAGCGCTCCGGGCTAATGGACCGAGACGTCAACGGACAATCCTCCGTGTAAAAGGGTGGCTACTACAGGTTTTTCCCATGACCAGCGACAGGACGGCGTCAAGGGTTGACGAAGTAGAGCACAGGGGCACGGTCTTTCGATGCTAGTGGCTCCAACAGGCGATGCGCAAGTAGCGCTCCCAATCGAGGGGCGCAGCCGCTACAGCGGTTGAAGTCACCCTAGGCAGTTTACGCGCCGAGGTCAAGTATTAAGCCGGTTCCTCCGTATCTCCTGATCATCGGACCCAGATCACAGACCGCCCGCCATCCCAAGTCGGGTTTGAAGAAAATTTAAGAACTCTTTAGTTCTCATTTTACTTTCATCATTTATCTTCAGTCCCGGAATCAACACCCTGGTTCCACGATCGAAAGGAGACAACAGTGTTATTGCGTACCGATCCCTACCGCGAGTTCGGCCTCACCTCGACCCTGTCGAGTGCCTTCGCTCGCCAAATCCAGATTCCCATCGACGTGTATCGCTCGGGAGACGCCTACCTGATGCAGTTCGACCTGCCCGGCGTTCACCCGGACTCCATTGACGTCACGGTCAAGAAGAACGTGCTCACGGTCAGCGCCCAACTGACCCGGCCCGACCACGCAGCGGCCGAACTTCTCTTCGCCGAACGTCCCAAGGGCGTCGTGTCGCGCCAGATCTCGCTGGGCGAGGAGATCGACGCCGATCACATCGAAGCGGACTATCTCGATGGCGTTTTGATCCTGCGACTTCCGGTCGCCGAGGCGGCGAAGCCACAGAAGATCCGCATCAACACTCACGGCGCCGCGGAACCGTTGAACGCCTGATTCAAAAGCAGGAACCCAATGACGAGGGCCGCGGACATGTCCGCGGCCCTCGTCATTGAAGACGGTTTACTACTTGACTTCCACCGTGGCGCCAGCGGCCTCGAGGGCAGCCTTGGCCTTGTCGGCGTCAGCCTTGGAAACCTTCTCGAGCACGGGCTTGGGAGCACCGTCGACGAGGTCCTTGGCTTCCTTCAGACCCAGGTTGGTCAGTGCACGCACTTCCTTGATGACCTGAATCTTCTTTTCGCCACCCGCCGTCAAGATGACGTCGTAATCGCTCTTCTCTTCAGCTGCGCCAGCGTCAGCGCCGCCGCCCGCGGCGGCCGGAGCCGCCACCGCGACGGGAGCCGCAGCGGTCACGCCAAACTTCTCTTCGAACTCGCTGAGCAGTTGGCTCAGTTCGATCACGGAGAGCTCAGCGATGCCGTCGAGAATCTGTTCCTTGGTCAGTGTTCCAGCCATGGTGATTCCTTTCTTTTCTTCGTTTCGATACTTCGTTGGTGGGGTTATTCGGCCGGTTCGCTCGCGGCGTCGTCAACTGGCGCCTCGGTGGTTTCGGCGTCGACCTCGGCCACGGGGGCCTCGGTCTCTTCCGCGACCTCCGCGACAGGTGCCGCGGCGTCGTCGCTCGCTGCGGGTGCAGCTTCCTCGACCCCGGCCGGAGTCTCGGCGACCTCCTCGACCTTCTCTTCAGCTGGCAGCACTGCGCCACCCTTGCTGTCGAGGAGGGCCGAAAGGCCGTAGGCGAAGTTTTGCGGGACGGCCTTTAAGAGACCGGCCATGGTGCGAAGTGGTGAGGCGAGCAGGCCCGCCAGTTGGGCGAGCAGAACGTCGCGGCTCGGCAGGTCCGCGAGGGCGGTCAGATCCTTGAAGGAAACGACCTGGCCATCGACGACGCCACCCTTGACGACGAGCATCGGGGAGTCCTTGGCGAAGTCGCGCAGCGCCTTGGCGACCGCCGAGACGTCGCCATCGACGAAGGCGATCGCGGTGGGTCCCTGGAGGAACTGGCCAATGGGCTCGAAGCTCGTGCCGGTGATAGCGCGCAACACGAGCGTGTTCTTGAAAACCTTGTAATCGGCCCCAAGCGTGCGAAGTTGCTTGCGCAGCGTGGAGATCTCAGCAACGGTGAGACCGCGGTACTCGGTCACGACGGCCGTCGAGGTTCCGTCGACCTTGGACTTGACCTCTTCGACGGTGGCGACCTTGTCGGGACGAATCTTGCTCATGCTGCTCCTTCACCGGTGTATCCCGGATCTGGCCTCGGACACCCGAGCACACGAGCCGCTGTCGCGAACTCGAAATCCTCGTCAGGCTGACCTAGGTCACTTAAGTGGTTACCCACACCGGATGTCTTCGGCTTTCCTTTACAACTGTTGCACTGACTTCGTGCGAGCCCCCATCGTAGTCAACGGGCCTCGCGCCCGTCAAAAGACTAGGCAGTCGCGAGCGCGTCCTCTTCGTGACGGGTTCGCGCCGGGTCGACCTTGACCCCGGGTCCCATCGTCGAAGAGACCGTGATGCTCATGACGTAGCGACCCTTGGCGCTGGCGGGCTTGACGCGCACAATCTCGTCGACGACCGCCTGGACGTTCTTGACGAGGTCCTCGCGACTGAAACTCACCTTGCCAACGCGCAATTGGACATTGCCGACCTTGTCGGTGCGGTACTCAACGCGTCCGCCCTTGAACTCGGCGACGGCCTTGGCGACGTCCATCGTGACGGTACCGGTCTTGGGATTGGGCATGAGACCGCGCGGACCGAGCACGCGACCGAGTCCACCCACCTGGCCCATGAGGTCTGGCGTCGCGATGGCGATGTCGAAGTCGAGGAAACCACCAGCGACCTTGGCCACCAGGTCGTCCGCGCCCACGACGTCCGCTCCCGCGTCACGAGCGGCCTGGGCCGCTTCGCCCGCAGCGAAGACTGCCACGCGATTGGTCTTGCCGGTGCCTGCGGGCAGCGATATCGTGCCGCGCACGATCTGCTCGGCCTTGCGGGGGTCGACGCCGAGTCGAATCGCGAGCTCGACGGTCTCGTCGAACTTCGCAGTCGCCAGGTTCTTCACCTTGTCGACGGCCTCGGAGATCGTGAGCAGTTCCTCACGGTCCACCTGAGCCAGTGCGTTGACGTACTTCTTGCCGTGCTTCATGGTTCTCTCCTAGCCCGCGACCGAGATGCCCATGGAACGGGCGGTGCCGGCGACTTGCAGTTTGGCCATCTCGAGGTCATCGGTGTTGAGGTCCTTGAGCTTGGTCTTGGCGATTTCTTCGATCTGGTCCATCGACACCGTCGCCACGGTCTCACGACCTGCGAGTTTGGCGCCCTTGGCGACACCCGCCGCCTGACGCAAGAGGACCGGTGTCGGTGGGGTCTTCAAGACGAAGGTGAACGAACGGTCCTCGTAGATCGAGATGTCGACGGGGATAACCGTGCCCTTCATGGACTCGGTCGCCGCGTTGTACTGCTTGCAAAACTCCATTGTCTGGATGCCGTGCGGTCCTAGGGCGGTACCCACCGGCGGCGCAGGGGTCGCCCCGCCCGCTTCAAGTTGGATCTTTACGACCGCTACAACTTTCTTTGCCATTGTTCTCTCCTTAAGCGTTCTTTAGAGCTTCGTGACCTGGGTGAAGTCCAGCTCGACGGGGGTCTCGCGACCGAAGATGTCCACGAGCACCTTCACCTTCAGCTGATCCTCGTTGATCTCGGCGACGTGTCCCGAGAAGGTCGCAAAGGGGCCGGTCTTGATCTGGACGGTGTCGTTGACCTCGAACTCGTGGGTCGGCATGCGGCGCTTCGCCGTCGGCTGCTCGACGCCTTCAACATGGGGACGAATGATGTTGTCGACCTCACGGCGCGTGAGCGCGGTGGGTTTGGTCTTCTCGGCGCCGACGAATCCGGTCACTCCCGGCGTGGAGCCGATGACGTAGAAGACCTCGGGGTCCGGCTCGCAACGAATGAGCAGATAGCTCGGGAACATGCGCTTGGAGACGGTGACCTTCTTGCCAGACTTGAACTCGGTCACGTCCTCTTCAGGCAGGTAGATCTCGTAGATGCTTTCGGTCAGCTCGCGACTCTTGATGATGTTGTTGAGGGCCCCGATGACCTTCTGCTCGTGGCCCGCGAACGTGTGCACGATGTACCAGCGACCGGGTCGGTCGTACGCGCTCTCGACGAGCGGCTCTTCGTCCAGGCCGTCCTCGAGGATCGTGACGTCCAAGATCTCCTCGGTGTCGTCGAGGACCTCGTGGTCTGGGTGGGTGGTTTCGATGTCGCTCATGATCTCGATTACTTCTGGAAGAGGAAGGTGACGAACTTCGAGAAGCCGTAGCCCAGGCCGAAGATCAGGGATGTCATAAAGATGAGGACAAAGAGCACGATGGTGGTGTAGTTGATCACCTCGGGACGGGTGGGCCAGGCGACCTGGCGCATCTCTTCACGAATCTCGCGAATGAACTGCGCGGGCTTGGTGCGTTGGCCGCGGCGTCGCTGAACGTCCTGGGGCGTGGTGCGTCGCGAGCCGGAGGTGCCGTCGGCACCCGCCTGACCCTGTCGCTGCATCATGCGCTTTTGTTCGCGGTTCATTTCACTTCTCTCGTTGTTACCTCGGCACTACGTGGTACGGCTCACTTCGAGCAGGGCAGGAGGGACTCGAACCCCCAACCCCCGGTTTTGGAGACCGGTGCTCTACCAATTGAGCCACTGCCCTCGGGACGAACCGCCATTTTACGACGGTGGCCGTAGGGAAGATAAATCTTACCACCCCCCACGACGGGTCCTCTAGCGAGTCTCCTTGTGCAGGGTGTGCTTGCGCTCCCACTGGCAGTACTTGGACATCTCGATGCGCTCGCGCTGGTTGACCTTATTCTTCATGGTGATGTAGTTGCGCCGCTTGCAGTCTTCGCAGGCCAAGGTGACCTGCACGCGCTTTTCGTTCTTTGCCATCGTTCTCCTTTTCGATACTTCGTTCACTTCGCGGACCCGAGGGCCCTGCCTGGTAGCGGCGGCGGGACTCGAACCCGCGACAACACGATTATGAGCCGTGTGCTCTAACCACCTGAGCTACGCCGCCTGGCGAGCCCTCTGTCGGGATTGAACCGACGACCCCTTCCTTACCATGGAAGTGCTCTACCACTGAGCTAAGAGGGCAATCGTGTCAAAGCGACACGGAGGCGAATTCTACTCGCCCTTTACGGTTCCTTTCCAACCCGGCGAGACTACCCTTGTCTCTCATGAGAACCCGCTTGGTCGAGGTCGACGACGCGCCAGCGCTGATGAACATCTACAACCCCGAAGTCGTTGAAACTACCGTAACTTTCGACCTCGTCCCGCGCACGCTCGAGGAGCAAGAGGACTGGATCCGCAACCACCTCAAGACCCATCCTTGCTTCGTCGCGGTGAACGACGAGGACACCCTGGGTGAGATCGGCGCTCGAGGCGAGAAGATCCTCGGCTTTGCGCTGGTCTCGCCCTTTCGTGACCGGCCCGCCTACGCCACGACCGTCGAGAATTCCGTCTACGTACTACGCGAAGCGCGCGGTCGAGGCGTGGGCGAGACGTTGTTGCGCGAGCTTCTAGCGACCGCGGGCGAGTCGGGTTTCCACTCGTTGATTGCGCGCATCGTGGGAGAGAACGAAGGATCGATCCGTTTGCACGAGAAGTGCGGTTTCACCCTGGTGGGCACCGAGATAGAGGTGGGTCGCAAGCACGGGCGCTGGCTCGACGTGGTCGAGTACCAGTACGTCGTTCGAGCGCGAGAAACCTAGGCCAGGACTTCGATCTCCTGCTCGGGCCAGGACCACTGGGTCCAGCGACCCATTGGCAGCACCAGCACGCCCCCGAGTACCGCGACCGCGAGCGCAATCAGCAGCGGATTCGAGTGCACGAGTCCGGCGAGCAATTGTCGTCCACCCGGGATGCCAATGAACGGTCCGGTGATCGATAAGGCCAGCAGCCAGAAGTGTTCGCGGCCCTGGTAACTCGCGGCGAGCAACACCAACCCCCAGGCGAGGTACCACGGCTGGACGACCGGACCGAGTTCGACGAACAGCACCAGTGCCAGAGCCAGCGAGCGAACCCACCCGCGGCGTTCACCGTTGAACAGCAGCCAGAACCCGAAGGCGACGGCGACCATGAGACCTAGGAACCTCGTGACCGACAGCACCGACCCCAGACCCAGTGAATGCCAGCCAATCGCGTGCATGGTGTTGGTGAGCGCCATGCCGACGCCAGTCGCCGGCGCGGCCCAGGAACGTACGGTGCCATTGGTGAGCAGGTTGCGCACCCAACCGAATCCGAAGCCGGCGAGCAGCGTCCAAATGCCGAGCGTCAGACTCGCCACGATCACCGCGAAGCCGATGGGCTTCAGGCGTTCACGCACGCTCGCGCGCGGACCGAGCCAGGTCCAGGCGACAAAGGCGATGCCCAACGCCGCGGGCGCCTTGATCGCCGCCGCGCACGAACAAAAGAACAGGGCCCATACCGGATGTCGTTGTACCGCGAGCGCGATGCCGACGACGAGGAACCCGGCCATGATTGCGTCGTTGTGTGCCCCACCAATCAAGGTGAGCAGGACCAGCGGGTTCATCGCACTGAGCACGAACGCTTCACCCGGATCGCGACCCAAGCTCCGCGCGAGCAAGACCACGCCATAGCCGATCATGATGACCGCGGCCACTTCCAGCAGACGCAGTCCTACCACGGTGGCGA
>Ga0224532_1000011_pt1 | contig 51693 bp, 78 predicted proteins | sample 714E115metaG_FD_179902 | JGI IMG/M metagenome (GOLD analysis project Ga0224532, IMG submission 179902) | Peat soil microbial communities from Stordalen Mire, Sweden - 717 E1 1-5 | ecosystem: Environmental > Terrestrial > Soil > Wetlands > Peat | place: Sweden: Norrbotten County, Stordalen Mire... | reverse complement strand
CCGCCTGGGACGCCTCCTGGGCCGCCAGTGTCGCCGCCAGTGCCGCCGCCAGTGACGCCGCCTGGGACGCCAGGGACGCCGCCTGGGACGCCAGTGCCGCCGCCAGTGCCGCCGAACTTGAGTGGCAGAAACAACGGCTCACGGAACTGTTAGGGGAAGAAAAATGACTGACGACATCACCACCATGATCGAGGCCAAGGACGCCGAAATTGCGCGGCTGCAAAAATTGACGGCGGCCTATGCGGTTCTTCAGGCCCACCAAGAGATTCAGTCAGTACCGGACATTTCCAACAGTTGGACCAAGGGCGGAAAGTCAACATATCGGCCTAACGCAGGCGAAGTGTGCTTTATCTCTGCGCGTTGGGAGCATATCCGCTGCAAACCGCTCGACAACGCCCTCACCCCCGCCGAGCCTGCGCCGGGAGGTAACGAATGAAGATACAGTCTGACTTCGCCCTACTCGACGTGAAGAAGGGCCGCAAGGCCCTGTTCAAACTACTCGGCCCAACGCCCAGCGGGCCGAAACCGAACGAGGACAAGAAAGTCCGTGTCACGATCACCGGCTACATCGTGGGCGCCTGGGGCGACGATGACGGCACTAGCCGGGAGTTTCAGGTGGACGTTGATAGTGTGGAGGTGGGGTAGTGCGTAAGACAGGATTGCAGCCGTGCCCAAAATGCCGAAAGCACTTCGACACGCTGGGGGATAGCTGTGCGTCAGGTGGAGACAGCGAAAACTGTTTCTACGCCCGTAAAATAGCGCAAAACAATTGGGCCGATGGCGAATCTGGCAGCCGGGAGCTGGAGAGATTCCAAAACGAATTTGACGGCTACGTGGACGAGGAGGAAGCAGACTTGACGTAAATCCCCGCACAAGTCATTCTGCCAAACGGAAACCGTCTCTCATGCTCCGCCCTGATGGGTGTGTCCCCGACCTAGCGGGGCGTTGAGCCGAGAGACGGTTTCTTTTTATCTATTTTGGTCGGGCAGTTGCTCGGCTCCTGTTAAGGAGACCGAGCGCTAAGTGTTGAGTTTTCTCGTAGTGATTTGGGCGATGCACCGATTCTCACGTCTGATATGTGGGGCCAGATTTTCCGCCAAAGAAACGGATTGTCCTCTGGAGGGTACATCGCCCCCTCCTCCCTGGCGTCGTTAAGCTAAGCAAAAATGTCGTCAATCGACGCATCGAACGGTGGCCACGGCCTTGCTCCTCTCAGAAAATTCAGTGTAGGGTCAAAACCCTTCCGCAAAACATCTTGACGCCGCCCCCTCCCCACATCAAGCTATAAAAGATAACACCATTCATAGGGGGCCCTCCAAAATGACTGAACAGAAAAGCCGCTCCGGGCGGGATTTCTGCATCTCCGACCTTGATCCGGTATTGCGAGAAGCCGTCGCCAAACTGGCGCAGAGCGAATTCCGCTCGCAGGCGAAGCAAATGCAGGTCTTGGTGCGCGAAGCACTGGCCGCCCGAGGAATTCTGACGGCGGAGTGATTGCCATGGACCTCGAATTGATGAAGTCGCTCCCCGACAGCAAAAACGTCAAGCTGTTCCCCGTCATCCCCAACGGGAAGACCCCCGCCGTGCAAGAGTGGCAGGCCCGCGCGTCTTCCGCGTGGGACCGGCTGGGGTGGCTGCCCACGGGAAACTACAATGCGGGCGTGTTCACCGGGCGCTACCGCGTTTCGGAAGCTTTGCTTGTTATCGACGTTGACGTGAAGAAGGGAAAAGACGGCGAACGCGCCCTGGCTCTTTTCCAGATGATGCACGACGACTTGCCGGCCACCTATGAAGTCCGCACCCCCACCGGCGGGCGGCACCTCTATTTTCGCACCTCGGCTAAAGTCGCATCCGGCGTTGACGTGTTGGGCGAAGGGCTCGACATCCGGTCGCAGGGCGGCTACGTCGTCGCGCCGGGGTCGTCTACCCCCGAAGGCGAATACACAGTCGCCCAAGACGCGCCGATAGCCGAGGCCCCCGATTGGCTGATCACAGAAATCAAGAGCCGGGCGAAGCACCGCAACCCGGAGCAGGCGGCGGTCACAGAGCTAGACCAGCCGTTCAATATCAATCGGGCCACCGACTATCTGGAGCGAACCGCCCCGGCCATTCAAGGCCAAGGCGGAGATACCCTCACTTACCAGACAGCGGCGATGGTCAAGGACTTCGGTATTTCCCGATCCCTGTGCCAAGCCCTTATTGAGGAGCACTTCAATCCGCGTTGCTCGCCCCCGTGGGAGCCGGAGGCCCTGGCTGTCAAGGTCAACTCGGCTTACGCGAACGGGCAGAACGCCCCCGGGTCCAAAGGCGTGGATGCCAGTTGGGCGGAGCCCGTCGATATGGGCGAAGCCCCGGCCCCCGCTACCCAAGACGGCCCGAAGCCGCTTCCCATCGTCCACTTCAACGCCTGCAAGCCCGATCTCAACCGGGTGGATCTGATTGAGGGGATGCTGTCCAAGGGCGCGATGAGTGTCATGTTCGGGGAATCCAACGCAGGCAAGACCTTTGTCGCGGTGGATATGGCGTGGCACATCGCCGCGGGCTGGGACTGGATGGGCCGCAAAGTCTCGCAGGGTCCAACGGTCATTATCGCAGCAGAGGGGGGCGGAGGAATTTCTTCGCGCATGGCCGCGCTTCAGATTGAGTTTGCCGACCGGCTGAAAGAGGAAGGCCGCGCGTTAGACGACGTTCCGCTGTACGTGATTCCGGCTTCGGTGGACCTTCGATCTAATTATGATGACGCCGTGCGCGTAAAGAACGCCATCTTCGGGATACAGCTCCGCCATCGCGCGGGGGTGGAGCTGGTGGTGATCGATACGCTATCCAGGGCGATGGCCGGCGGTGATGAGAATGGTCCGAAGGACATGGGCGCCTACATCGCCACGGTGGACCTGCTCCGGCACGCGACCCGCGCACACGCCATGTCGGTCCACCATTGCGGTAAGGACAGCGAGCGAGGGGCCCGGGGACATTCCTCTTTGCGGGCCGCGGTGGACACCGAAATCGAGGTGGTGTCGAACACCATCCACACGGTCAAGCAGCGCGAGATGGAGTTTTCCCGCCCGCTGGGGTTTGATCTGAAGGTCATCACGTTGGGGGTAAACCCCTACGGAAAGAACATAACCTCTTGCGTCATTCAACCGGCGGAGGCGTCGGCGCCAGAGGTGAAGGCTGGCAAAACGTCTAAAAGGAAGCTTCCAGACCGGGCGCTGTTCATGCTGGACGCCTTCAACGGCGCTTTAGATAAAGCCAGAAGCGACGGACTTAATTTTATCACGATGGATAAGTGGCGCGATTATACGCGAGATATGGGAAAAAGTGCGGCTGCCGACCGGGTTAAAATGGGGGATGAGGCGCTTAGGGACAATAATGCGTGGCTTGGCAATTTTCGCCGTGCCGTAAAGCAGCTTGTCGAGGCAAAGTGCATTATGGAAATGCAGGAAGATCAATGGGTTAGCCTAGGATAATGCAATAATGCATTTTCAAAATAATGCGCATTATCCGCCGAGGCACATCAATAATGCATTAATGCATCCCCCCTTTAGGGGGGTGCTAGTGCATTATGGCCTGCATTATCGTTTATGCCTGAAGGGAGAGAAGAGTTTTATAAATTATCTCCCGGTCGGTTTTATACAAAATAACAGGATAAGATTTTAAGGCCTTGGCCGGAAACCTGGACAAAAGAAAACCCCCGTCACCGTGAAGCGGCGGGGGCTGGGGTCTAGTCCTCTTTGGCCGGTTCCTCCGCAAGCGCGATACGTGCGAAGGCGATGGCCGCGGCGTAGTCGGTCGCGTGTTTGCGGGTGCCGTGGGTTTCCGTGACGGCTTTCTCGAAATCGGTGTCAGACCCGAAGAAGCAACCGGCTTTGACGCGAAGACCTCCGTCCGTTCGGTAGATGGTCAAATACGCGCAACGGCTCCCGAGTGGCCCGATGATCAGGATGGGGCGCTCCCCGGTCAGTTTCGACTGATCTTCGAGGTACGCGCCTCTGAGGTTCGCGCGCCTTCGAGGTACGCGCCTCTGAGGTTCGCGCCTATGAGGTACGCGCCTGACTTAACTGCCCACCTGACGGCTAGGCCGATCCTGATGGGAATGGCGGCGCTTTCGTCGGCTTCTATTTCGGCGGTAACTTGGACTTTTCCGGCCCAACGGTTCGTGATTTCAAACTGCATTTTTCGTTCTCCGGTAAATGGCCCGGCCCGCTTTGAGAGTGAGCCGGCAGGTTATGACGGCCAAGACGGCGAGGATCAGTATCACTAGGCCTCCGCTATGGGGTTGCGGGGCGTGAGAGTGTCGGGCGTGGCTCATGGCTACCACGCGATGATATTGGGGTAAGCGGCGATATTCGGGCGGAATTCGCCGTCTTCTTCGATCCAGAAATCGTCAGGTGCGGATTCAAGGACGTAGCCGTTGTTATAACGGACGGCGACACATCCGCTGCCGGAGCTCAGTCGACGCTCTCGCCGCGCCAGGGTCGTCAGCGCGTCTAGCTGGTTTCCGACGTATCTCCATCCCGCGTAATGCCCGTCGCCGTCGTTGGTGGTGACGGTGGCGGGACGCCTAGGGTTGATCGGCGAACCGCGACCGTGTCCCCATTTCGCGATGAACTCGACGTGGCCAGTGGGGGTGCGATGAAAGCTCATGGTGGATACTCCAAAAATCGGTTTTAAAGGGTACGGGGCGGCAGGAAGCCTCTTCGGCTACGCCTGCACCAGCCAGCGGCTTTCATCGTACTCAGCGCAAGCCGCACGGGCTTCTTCGGCGGTATGGTGTGCGCCTAGCCACTTGTCGCAGAATCGAGTGTCACCCAGTAACGCGTTACGTTTTTGAGTCATGGCGTCACCCGCCCCATTGCAATCGTGGTCTGCACAACGTCGAATTCCCGGACCATTTGGCTGCAAAATTCGTGCTCTGTGACATACCGCGTATGCACAAGTTCGCCGGCGGAATTGTAGGTTTTCCAAACGTCGATAACCCGGCATTTGCGCGGATGCTTTCCGCGTGTCATGTATTCCGTGCCGATAGGAAATTCGCCTGGCATGATTTTTGCCTCCGGTTAACAGTTTAGGAAAGCCGGCTTGTCAGACCGGCAGAGCTAAAGTGTTAGTCCTCGATAACAATTTTGACGGGCTTGATAAGCGGATAGATGTTTTCCCCTCTGCTATTTTTCAGGTTCCGTTGGCGGAGATACCAAGCCGCGTGCGTGCGGAATCTCTGTTCGTAAGAGATATCTGCAATCGTGTAGCAGCGAGTTTCGCCGGTTACATCCTGGAGATAAAAAGCGGTCATTTTTCAATCCTCCAAATTCACTAGTTCAGCCGATATTTCGGCTAGTCTGGTCGCCGCAGAAAGCCATTTGCGGCTTAACTCCGGGTCACTAGCGCGGTACTTTTGGGCGAGATTCCATGCCTCTTTGGCACGGGTTTCCAGCCATTTGGCTTGGACGGCGGGAGTCATGCGCTCGCCCCTTCCTTGGTGAATTCGTATTCATTGGCGATGATATTTTCGTCTACTTGTTCGTCGCTATCCAACCATTCGTATTCCTTCTCCAACGAAACGTATACCTCCCCGGCAAAGTCGCGCAAGGCTTGCGTTACGGCGTCTTCTTCGGCTTCGGAAACGTCGCGGTTTCCATGCTCAACGGAAACTGCCATGCAGCCGGAGTGATAATAATGGCCGTGATGCTCAGTTGTGGCATAAAGCTGGTAAAAGGCTTTGCGCTGCGCTGATTGCAGGGCGTAAGCAATGCGGAGCAATTCCTTATCGTTCGGCGCGTAAGCCTTAATCGCTTTCGGCGCTTCCTTGGCGTAGGAATAGCTGCCCTCAAAGCAAGCGCCGTCCCCTTGGCTAGAAAAGCCAGAGAAATATATTTTGGTAATGTCGATTCCGAGGATTTTGGCGCAAGCCATGGCGTCCTTGTAAACAGCGTCGTACCATTCGTAATCCAGCGCGCCTTCCCTGTACCATTCGCGGGCTTTCTCCCTGGCGGTTTCGCTCAATTCGTCAAAAGTGAAAACGGTCTTTTCGATAGTGCGGGACATGATTTTATCCTTTCTAGCTAATCGGTTTTACACTTGCGCCTAACTTGTCAAGCGCAAGGTTAAAACTGACTAAAGCCGTTCGTGCTTCAAAGCGCCGGCCTTGCCGAACATTCTGGTTCGGACGCGATGGTTCAGACCTCCATTTCGGATTGTGCGAGTTCCCGCCAATTGCACTCAGACAGTCTGGCGTTGTCTGGGGTTTCGCCGTTCGGCCAAGTGTCTTTAGCATACTGGCGTAGTTCACCGGCGAACGCGGTCAATTGGTCGGCGCGGTCCTCGCTGTCGCGGTAGCGCTTGGCGAGGTCTTCCTTTCCGCGATACAGGCTGTAGTCATTGTTGAGCCACAAGGCGACGTTCCATGTCGCGCGGTTGCTCCAGCCTTGATAGGTGGTGTCGGTCATATCGGTAGCTCCCGTTGCGTTAAGACAGACAATGCGGCAATCTTTGCCACTTTTCGGTTTCCTTCAGTTTAACGGTTTAGGAAAACCGGGCGCTTGGCCCGGCAAGCCTAAAGTGTTATTCGACGCTGGATCTCTTAGACCCAGCCGTCCCGAACATTCTGGTTCGGGTGCGATGGTTCAGACCTCCATTTCGGATTGTGCGAGTTCCCGCCAATTGCACTCAGACAGTTTGGCGTACTGGCGTAGGTCACTGGCGAACGCGGTCAATCGTCCGTGTTTTTGCTTGAGTGTTCCGCTATAATCTCGCCGTCTTCGAGAAGAGTAACATCTTCGCCGGAGGCGCGGGTATGAGGGGATTCAGAGCAGATAACGTATGCCGCAAATTTCATCCGCGCTTCGGCTTCGTCTGATCCAAAATGGACTTTTCCGAGATTTCCCACAATTAACTCGTATGCCATTTTCGTTAACTCCAATTCGCGTTTCGTTAAGACAGACAATACTGCAAAGATTGCCAGTTTGCAAGCACAAAATGACATTGCTGAAACGCTATGAAAATGGCAGAAATTAACGCTTTTTTGAAGTTAGGAAACCACCAGGGGGGCAAGCTGGGGGATTTTTCTTGTTAGCTTTTATGTCTGCCGTCCGGTCTTCGCTATACCTGCGCCATTCTTCGGCCAGCTGAAGTAGCGCCGTTCCTCTTGAGAGGCATAACGCGGCGATCTTATCCGCGCTTTCCGGCGATATACGGTTAGCTCCCTTATAAAGCCAACGGTAGACCGTGTTCAGTTTCAGCCCTAAAGCCTTTGAGGCTTCCGGCCCATACCCCTGATATTGCCTATCTCGCCAGGGCCAAATGGCTTGGATTGTTTCAGCCCACAACGCGGCTGCGTGCACTTGAGCATGTGCCACTGGAAATAGGACAGTGCCCCTGCCCCTTTTGGGCAAGTGCGCGGCGAAAGTGTGCACGTCTTCAGTCGTTTGCATCGGATTTTCCCCGTTTCGTCGTCGTCGTCGTCGTCGCCGAGTCAAAACTCCGTATCAGGATAACCCGAGGAACGGCAGAAACGCTAGGGCTTCCGCGTGTTACAATCCTAAAACACTGTGTCTACGTTCGTTACATTGTCGATTGACAGGCGTAACAGGATGGTATACGCTTACCCTGGGGCAATCCGGCCTCGAAAGTTACATTGCTAGAGTCTCGATGGGCCTTGCCGTTCCAGAATACAGGGATACCCTACCCCTCCCGGCCCATATTTTTTTTTCCTCGCAAAACAGTGCTGTCCGTGTTACGGTAACAACATCGTCGAAACAGGAGATCGGAATGAGTCGAACCCTTGGCTGGTTCTCGTCAGGTGCGGCGTCGGCGGTCGCTTGCAAGCTGCTGCTGGCAGAAGAATGGCCGCAGACAGAGATACTGAATTGCGACACCGGCAGCGAGCACCCGGATAACGCCCGGTTCCTGGCGGAATGCGCGGCGTGGTTCGGGGTTCCCGTCATAGCGCTTCGATCAGCTAAATACGAGAGCATATGGCAGGTTTTTGAGAAGACAAAATACCTCGTTGGACCAAAGGGAGCTCGCTGCACGCTGGATCTTAAAAAAGCTGTTCGCGCGGCGTACCAGCGCCCGGGTGACGTCCATGCGTTCGGATACACCGTCGAGGAAGAAGCCCGCGCTCTCCGGTTCGAGAAAGAGTTCCCGGAGCTAGACACTTACTGGCCCCTGATCGAGGCGAAGATGACGAAGGCGGACTGTTTCGCTCTCCTCCGGGAGGTTGGTATCGAGTTACCCGCGATGTATAAGCTCGGCTACCGCAACAACAACTGCATCGGGTGCGTCAAAGGCGGCATGGGATACTGGAATAAGATTCGCACAGACTTTCCCGAGGTGTTCGAGCGCATGGCCTTCTACGAGCAGACGATGGGGCGAACCATTCTTCGAGACGAGAATGGCCCTGTTCCGCTGTACGACCTCGACCCCCGGCGCGGGAGGTACGAGGCGGAGCCGGACATAAGCTGCGGGATAGCGTGTGAAATGGCGCTTGACCGACTGAAAGACGACATTTTTTCTTGAGAGAGGAGACAAGCCATGCCCGTCTACGGAATCATCCGTGTGTCCACCACCGAGCAAGCCGCCGAGGGCCGCACGTCGCTGGACGACCAACGCAACCGTGTCACCGGAGCCGCCATGACCAATGGCTGGGCCGTTGACCACATCTACGCCGACGAGGGCGTGTCCGGCTCGACCCCCTTGGCCGAACGCCCGGAGGGTGGCCGGATGTTCCGCGCCCTTAAAGCGGGGGACGTGGTGATCGCCGCTAAGATGGACCGCCTGTTCCGCTCGGCCCAAGATGCCCTTAACACCGTCGATAAATTTAAGAAAGCCGGGGTTAAATTAATTCTGGTGGACATGGGGACTGACCCCGTGACGGAGAACGGCGTGTCCAAGATGCTGTTCACCGTCCTGGCCGCGATGGCGGAGTTTGAGAAGGGCCGCATCCTGGAACGCATGGCCGATGGCCGGAAGGGCAAGAAGGCTAAGGGCGGGCACACTGGCGGGCAAGCGCCCTACGGCTTTCGCGTCGAGGGCCTTGGCCGTGACGCTGTTCTTGTCGAGAAGCCCGGAGAGCAAGTCGTTTTGAGCCGGGCGAAAGCGCTTTATGCGAGCGGATCGTCGCTCCGCGGCGTCGTCCAGGCCCTGGCGAGAGAGGGCTTCGTGTCGCGCTCCGGCACGCCGTTCCAAGCAACCCAGATTATGAGGATGGTGAAATAATTACCGGACGCTCCGCCGCTTAAATATCCATTGACACCATGTCCAACCCCGGCTAAAAACGATCTTGTCATCCTGCGGGGCTACATGTCGCAGGTCGTAAGTCCCAAAGGCCCATTCGTCCTAGTGGCGGTGCCGATGTTCCTGGGGCCGGTAAGCGAGGCGGAAAGCTCCAGCTATCGCCCCGCAGGATGACCTAGTTTCCCGAGAAATCGGGTTTTGAGGTGTTAGTTAGCCACCTATTTCCTGTGTTTACGGCACCCTGGCTTCGGCTGGCGGCGTGTTTGAGGGCTCAGGTGAAGTAGAAACTAGGCAAGCGGATCGGTGGCTTTGACGATCTTGCTCCCAGGTGTCGGGCACTCGGACGCAACGTCAAGCGTCACAGGCACCAGGACGTGACAGCTGGAGAGACAGCACAAAGTTCACGAGGTTAGCCGTGCGACCCGGCTTCGCTGACCGAGGTGTAGTACTCCGAACGCGGCGTGAAAATCGCGTGTCACGGTGGTCTGGCAGCCGGGAAAGACCGGTACAAATTTCGCAGGTTAGAGCAGTCCGGTAGCTCGTCAGGCCCATAACCTGAAGGTCGGCGGTTCGAATCCGTCACCCGCAACCAAAACCTTTCAGTGGGGACTGAATGACACCTTTCGAACTCCAAGCCCTGGCCGTCAAGCGTTTCGGCGCCAAAGACTGGCTGCGCCGGTTAGCGTCCGAGACGGGCGTGAACGAGCGCACCGTCCGGCGCTGGTCGAACGGGGAAACCCCGATCACCGAGCGGGTGGCCGGCCACATTCGGCTGGTGTGCGAAAGCCCGGCCCCAGCGAAGGGAGTGGCGCGATGACAGACTTCCTGTTCTCCCTGGCCTGCCTCTCCCCGCTCGTCGTGCTGTTCGTCCGTGGCAGTCGTCACGAGATGTTTACGCCGACGCCCTGGACGTATAGCGGCTATCTCAACCGGCGGCTGAAATACGTAACAAGCTATGACTTCACTCAGCAGATGCTCGATATGTTTTGCGGAGAGAACCCGGTTGCGGTTCTTCTGCGAAATTCACAGGTGCGGCGATGAACGAAGCCGCCGTCAATCTGTTCCACCAATCGGAAGCGGCCCGCAAGCGCGGCGACCGTGGCGTTGCCAAGAAGCTGATCCAAGCCGCCCTGGCGGTGGACGATACACTGCCGGGGGCGTGGTATAATCTCGGCTCCGATCTGCACAACGCCGGGGATAAGCTGGGCGCGGTTGCCGCGCTCCGCCGCTGTGAAGAACTGGCCGGCGAGGAGCCATATTCCCTGACCAACCTCGGCTGGAATTTGCAGTTGACCGGGCAATTTGACGCTGCCTACGAGGTTTTGACGCGGGCGATTGCCGCTAACCCGGATTTGCCCCTGGCGTGGTCCAACCGTTCCCTCGCCCACAATTCTCTGCACAACCCCACCCGGGCGATATATGACGCCCGGAAAGCCGTTGAACTGGCTCCTGACGAGGCCCAGCACCACATGGCCCTGGCCTTCGCGCTGATGATGGACGGCCAGTGGGCGGAGGGCCTGCGGGAATACGAGTGGCGGTTCCCTTACAAGATGCCGGAGTTCCTGTCGTACCCGATGCCGCGCTGGGATGGGGGCTACGTCGATACGTTGTTCGTTCCGGCGGAGCAGGGGTTGGGGGACACGCTTCAGTTTGGCCGGTTCGTTGAGTGGGCGGCTGTTCGCGTCGGTAAGCTGATCGTGTCGGTTCAGGAGGAGATCGCGCCCCTTATCGCCGTGGCTCTGCGCGGACTGGAAAACGTCGTTACTCTTGAGATGCCTTGCGCGGTTCCCGCCGCTGACGCTTTCTGCCCCGTGATGTCGCTGCCGGTTGCCCTAGGGCTTCCCGACTCCGCTATCGCGGCCTTGCCAACGCCCTGGCTTTCCGGGGCGCATGCTCCTGCGCAGCACCTTCACAGCGACCGTAAGAAAATCGGCATCATCTGGGCCGGGAGCGCTGACCAAGACAACGACCACCACCGTTCAGCCACCGTCGAGGACTTCCTGGGGCTGTACGAGGCGAAAGGCGTGCAGCTTTATTCGTTCCAAGTCGGGGACCGGGCCAAAGAGTGCCGGAAACATGCACCGCTGGTTATTGACCTGTCGCCGCGCATCCGGGATTTCACCGACACCGCCGCGCTGATGTGCGAAATGGACGCCGTCGTGACCGTCTGCACCGCTACGGCGCATTTGGCGGGCTCTCTGGGCCTGAAAACCCATATCGTGCTGCCGAGACACGGCCAGCACTTTGTCTGGGGCCACGCGGGTTCTGAAACGCCTTGGTATCCGACCGCTCGATTGCACCGGCAAGAGCGGATCGGAGATTGGGCGTCGGTTATTTCTTCTGTCGCGGGGGAGTTGTGATGGAATTTGTTAAGTGGCCCTCGATCGAGGCGTTCAAGTCCGTGGTTCACAACAGCGCGGGCCGTGGCACGGTCAAATATCGGGGGAAAGTGAAGCTGCACGGGACGAACGCCGCGTTCACGTTCACCCCAACGGGCCCCGTGGCGCAGAGCCGTACCCGGCTGATTACGCTGGAGCAGGACAACGCCGGTTTCGCCGCATGGGTGGCCGATGCCGGGTTTACCGGCCCTGAGGGCGCTACCGTTTTCGGGGAATGGTGCGGTCCGGGCGTGCAGCGCGGCGTTGCCGTGTCAAAACTGGACCGGAAAATCTTCGCGGTCTTTGCCGTGAAAGTGGGCGACAACTTCCTGACGGACCCGAATGACCTGCGGGCTTACGTGCCCGTACACCCCGATGTTTTTGTTCTGCCGTGGTACGGGGGTGAATTTGAAATTAACTTCTTCAGCGTTCCGCAGAGCATCGTTGCCCACATGAATGGACAGGTAGCGGCGGTGGAAGCCGCCGACCCCTGGGCCAAGGAAGTCTTCGGCGTGGACGGAACGGGAGAAGGACTGGTCTACTACCCGGTGAACATCTTCGGCGACGGTCAGGCGCTGAGCGTCTTGGATGATTCCCCTGAGTACCTCGGGCGGTGGGTGTTCAAGGCCAAGGGCGAGGCACACCGGGTCAACGGGCACAAAGAAGCGGTCGCCATCTCGACGGCTCTGTTAGAGGGGGTTCCCGAGTTCGTGGCATTCGCGGTCACGGAGGCCCGGCTTCAGCAGGCGTTGTCCGAAGTGTGCCCAGACGGAGCGTTCATCCAGAAGACGGGAGAGTTCCTGAAGTGGGTGCAGGGCGACATCAAGAAGGAATGCGCCGAAGAGATGGCCGTGCTTGAAGCCGATGAGGGGAAGATCCTCGGTTCCTGCGGTGCCCGGGCGGTCCAGTGGTTCAAGATGAAATGCGCGGAGGCTTAGGCATGTCCACCAGTGAAGAATTATTCGGTCTGGAAGCGGAACTCCGCACCGTCCACGACAATGCCGGTGCCGAAGCGGACAACGCGGTGCGGAAATACCTTGCCGCGGTAGGCGCGTCGAATGCCCCGCGTTAGGATAGTCCCTGGTCAAGAGATGTACGCCATCCGCCGGCCAGAAATTGGGGTAACCCTGGACGCGGACTGGCTGGGGGCGCACGCCCGGCTGTCGAAAGTCCCGCGTGCGTGGTTTCGCTGTATGCGGGCGGGTAAAGTGCCCGGCGAGGGAGCCCTTCGCGGGGTTCCTAGGTTCTGGGCTTATTGGGGTGCGCATCTTCATGCGTGGCCCGCCTCAAAAGAATTTTACGATGCGGAGGTTCAGTGATGTTTAAAAGCTTGCTGAAAGCCGCTGTCGGCACGGTCCTTCTGCCGGTTGACGCGGCTGCTGATTTCCTTACCCTTGGCGGGGAGGACATCTTGGTCTACGTCGCGGAGGGTGCGCCCTGGCCGGAGGACGTGACATGACCGTAACCCATAAGTCCGTCTTCTCCAGCCACATCGACCGCGTGTCTTACGATGATGCCTCCGGGCGGCTCACCGTGGTCTACCAGAACGGTAAGACCAGCGCGCACAACGGCGTGCCGGCGGAAGTCGCGCACAGGGTGATGACGGCGGAGTCGGTCGGGAAGGCGCTGCACACGCACGTCCGGGGTAAATTCGATCACTCGTATTTGGACGCGCCGAAATGAATTACCCCGAAGTCGTCGCCAGAAACTGCAAACACGGTCGGATGTGGGTGCCGGTGAAAGACACGTTCATCGGCAAGGCGCTCGACTTCTGCGGGGAATATTCCGAGGGCGAGGTGGACCTGTTCAAGCAACTGGTTCAGCCCGGCCAGTGGGTTCTCGATATCGGGGCCAACCTCGGCGCGTTCACCCTGCCCCTGGCGAAATTGGTCGGTACGGAGGGCCGCGTCATCGCTTTTGAGCCCCAGCCGGCCATCTTCGGCGTACTGAAGGCCAATTGCGAAGCCAACAAGGTCAGTAACGCTGTCCTGGTGAACGCCGCCGTGGGCGATGAGAGCGGGGAGATATCCGTGCCCGACGTGGATTACGGCGTGAAGGGGAATTTCGGCGGGGTGGCCTTGGGCGCTGGACAGTTCTCGGTTCCGATGGTCACGATTGACGGCCTGAACCTGCCGGCCTGTGCCTTCATGAAGATCGACGTGGAGGGCATGGAATACGAGGCGCTGACCGGCGCCGAGGAAACCATTCAGCGGTTCCGTCCGTTGATGTATGTCGAGAATGACCGCCGCGAGAAGTCGGCGCGGCTTATCTCGCTTCTCCAGTCGTTCGGGTATAAGCTTTACTGGCACACACCGCCGCTGTTTAATCCGTTGAACTTCGCCGGCGAGGAAGAGAATTTCTGGCCCGGGATCGTTTCGCAGAATATGCTCTGCGTGCCGGTCGAATATAAATCCGAGGTAAACGGGTTCGAAGAAATCGAGGGGCCGGATAGCTGGCCCGAGTGTCTAGGAGGACGGGATGCCTGAGATTAACGTGCCGTATATGATCGGCGGTGGGATTGCGGATGAAGACGTTAACTTTTCGTTCGACGTTGTGACGGGGCGCGTTCGAGTTCGTTTTGGCGAGGGCATAAGTCAGGTCAAAGAGCTAAAGTTCCCCCGGCATTGGTTCACCAAAAAGTTTCTCGCTCAGTTGAAGGTGACGCGATGAGTAGGCTGTTAGCCTGGTTGCGCGATATGGTTGTCGTCGTAGTCCAGATACAGGTGATAGCGGTTTTTCTGTTTGGCCCGCCTATGCTGCTCTACTATGTGCTGAAATGACGGACAACGTGCTGCGTGTCGCCTTCAACAGCCAGGATAACTTGGTCCTCGCGCTTGAGGATTTGCTGGAGGGGGCGAGAGAAGGCCGTGTCGTTGGCGTGGCGGCGGTCTATTTCGAGTCGGACAACTCCTTCCACACCGGCTGTGTCGGCTGCAAGAATGTTCTGAACACTATCGGCGCGATGGAGGTTCTGAAACAGGACTACATCCGCGATAACGTGGAGTTCGAGTGATGAGACTCTGGGCTAAACTTCAGGCGCAAATCTCTCGCCTGGTGACCGCGCGATATCACCGTCGGATGGCGCGGATTTACGAGACTTCGCTCTCGGGGAATCGGCTGTTTACCGTCCTGTGCCGAGACACGCTGGACCGGAACCCGACTCTGCGCGCGGTAGTTAATAATCCCGATGACGACGCGGCGTGTGACGCCCTGGTCGCGGAAACGCTCTACCTGTGCCGCTACCCGACGTTCAAGGCTCGGCTGGGCGCTTATGGTAACCGGGCGTTCTACTCCGCGTTCTACCGCTTTGAGTGGTATCTGCGCCTCTGCGAGAAGAATTGGAAGCTTCAGAAATCGTGCTTGCCCTCCTCTATGGACGAGAAGGCGCTACGCGGTCATGGGTACTGGGCACAGCGCGGGTATGACGGTGTTCTCTACCAGTCGATGACGCACCGAAATAAGTGGGAGGACGCCCCAAAATGAACGGCAACGACGCAGCGGCGCTATTCCGCCAGATGGCCGATCGCATCGAGAAAAACGCCGACGAGGAGTTCTCCGGCGCCTTTCTCGTCGTGCCTCCCGGCGATTGCGAGCCGTTGGACGGGCTCTCGGTGTCGTCTAAGCCGAATATTCCGGCGTTTTTCTCGAACTTGCGCGGCATGGTCGAGATTGCGATTGAGGAATTGCAAAAAGATCAACCCGGAGGTCCGCAGCGGAGGGGCTTTCGATGACTTACGAAGCCGCGGGCTCTTGGGACGCGGAGAAAGTCGCCTCGTTCCGGGCGGCATTCGAGGAATTTCTGCACTACGTCTATATCGACTCCAAGGACGACGGAAACATCCCCCTCGGGGGTAGGTTGTATGACGCGCAGGTCCGCTTTCTCGACGCGGTGTTCGGCGCCTTGGCCGATGATATCCACGATATTTACGTCCTCAAGAGTCGTCAGCTCGGCATGAGTACGTTGACCCGCGCGCTGACCGTCTTTTGGCTTGGGATGCACGACGGCCTGAACGGCGCGGTCATCCTGGACAATAATGACCACAAAGAGGACGCCCGCCGAGAGATCGAGGCGATCATTAAGCGCCTCCCCGCCCGCATGAAGTTCCCCGTAGTAGAGTCAGCTAACCGCAGCAGTCTTCGCTTAAGTAACGGCTCTCGCATCAACTTCATGTCCGCTGGCACAAAGAATACATCGTCCGGCGGCGCGTTGGGTCGGGGCACTGGAACGAATTTCGCCCATTGCAGCGAGATGTGTACCTGGAACAATGACGAAGGTGTTTCGTCTTTCCGTAAGTCCCTATCCGAAGTCTTCCCGAACCGCTTATACATTTGGGAATCGACGGGCAGAGGATTTAACCAGTGGTATGATCTGTGGATGAACGCCCGCGCTGACGACCTTAGTAAGCGGTGCGTGTTTCTCGGTTGGTGGTCCAAGCCGAACCAGCGCACCGAGCGCGGCACGAAGGCGTTTGAGCGCTACGGCTCCGCCCCGCCAACGGCGGAGGAACAGGCCAAAATCGACGAGGTTTTCGACCGATACAGCAAGGTCGTGGATCAAGAGATGCTGGCTTGGTATCGGCAGGCGTCGAATCCCCGCGGCTACAACCCGAATTCGGAGAAGACCGAGGACGACGATCTTTCGGACGACGAGTATTTCGGTCGGGAGCAGCCTTGGACGGAAGACGAGGCATTCTCGCAGTCGGGCAGCACATTCTTCCCCGCCGAGCGCCTGACGGACATCTCTAAACACATGGCGTCTGAGGTTTACACAGCGTGGTGCTACTACCCCGGTATGGACTTCATGGACATGTCGGTGGTGAAAGCGCCTAACCGCCGTGCCACGCAGCTAAAATTGTGGGAAGAGCCGGACCCGGCGGGGGTTTACGTTATGGCGGTGGACCCCGCATACGGTTCAAACGAGCATAACGACCGCAGCGCCATCCAGATCATGCGCTGCTACGCCGACCGCCTGGAGCAGGTCGCGGAGTTCTGCGCCACGATGGTCCAGCCGCACCAACTGGCTTGGATCATGGCCCATTTGCTGGGCTACTACCGCAACGTTCGCCTGATGCTGGAAATCAATGGCCCGGGCGTGGCGGTGTGGCAGGAATTCGTTAGCCTGAAGAAGATTTTGACGCAGGGGTATCTGCGTGAGGCCGCAGTTGAGAACGGTTTTGGTGCGATCTTCAACAACGCCAAGACCTACATCTATTCCCGCCCCGACGCCATGACCCCTGGCATGGGGTCGTTCCATTGGAAAACCACCGGCGTCAACAAAGTCCCGCTTCTTGAGCGTATGCGCGACTTTACGACCAACGGAATTCTGATTATCCGGTCCCGCGAGCTTGTTGACGAGATGCGTACCGTCACCCGTGACGGCGACAGCATCAAGTCCGAGGGTAGCGATCACGACGACCGCGTTCTCGCCATGGCTATCGGCATCGCCTGCTGGGAGCAGCACGAGCGCCGGTCCTTGATCGCGCAGGGGAAAACTTTTGAGCTTGCGAAAAAATCGCTTACGCCGCAAGCTCAAATGCAGCTATTAAATCAGTATCAACTGGACCGCTTCTTTCGCACGAAAGAGGGAGCGCGCCGTCAAGCCGCCGCCGATGCGCGGCGCAACGCATGGAAGGGACGTTAAGTGAGCAATGTCTTCGAGGGAGCACCCGACGCCCGTCAGTCGAGTGACGTCGCCGAACCAGTTTCGCGGTTCCGGCCCCGCTACCGTGCGCTGACTGACGCCGAGAAGTTGCTGCATGACGACATAAAGGCCAAAGCTGCCGAGTTGGAGCAGCTGTTTGAACAGGTCAAGCCGGGGCGCTATCGCTCTCTCGGGCTGACCGCGCTTGAAGAGTCCGTCATGTGGACGGTCAAAGAGTTGACGGCTTGAGGAGTTTTTGAGAATGAGCTACCCGATTTCCAATCTGCCGCCCGAGGGCGTGTTCGTTAGCGTGACGGACAACGGCGTTACCGTTCGCGCCGCCTTCTGGAACGGCCAGTGGCGAGAAGTCCTGGCCGATGGCGGCTGGCTGGTGTTCTCCGAGGTCGCTGAATGGGTTCACGAGGTCGCCGCTGCCGATGCGCAGCCGGCCCCCGTCGTCGAGCCCACTCCGGTTGTCGAACCCGCCCCAGTGGCCCCGACTCCCGAACCGGCTCCTGCCGTTGAACCCGCTCCGGCGGTCTAACCGCCATGCCGGTCATGCGCAGCTACCAATGCCCCGACTGCCAGGGTATTTTTGACCATCTGCATATGCGCAGCACGGACGAGCCCCCGGCTTTCTGCCCGCTCTGCGGCGCGTCCACCAGCGACGTGCAGCCGGAACTCTCGGCCCCGCGTATCGCCAAGTCCATCGGTAAAACCGGCGATGCCGTTTATCGTGGCATGGAGGACGGCTCGGCCCAGCGGGCGGCAATGGCGGCGGAACATCTTGGTTGCGACGTGTCCGACATGAGCGCCATGAAGGTCACGGACATCAAGGACAACACCCGCGAGGGTGAAACCTCAAACGTAGTTGCGGCCAATCCGGTCAGCAACTTCATGGCGCAGACAGGCGTCGGCGGTTTGCAGTCGGCCAGTCAGGCGGCGTCCTTCGCGGCCTCCACCAACAGCGGCCCCTTCGCCCGTGCCGGAGAATCCGCCCGCCAGGGTATCGTCGCAAACCACCAGCAACGCGCCGCCCAGGTTGCGCGTTCGGGGCAGCAGGGATCGTACAACGGCAGCTAAAAGAAAAGCCCCCGGTGCGCAAACACAGGGGGCTTAAAGTCTAGGGCGCGTCCGAAAGCAACCCTCTTGGGAGAGGCAAATCCTACGGCCACTGTGACCGGAAAGCAAGACCATGATTCTCCCCAGCAGCAAAAAAGACCTGATCGCCAAGGCTATCGATATCAAGGAAACCTGCCGGGCGTCGGCCTCGCAGCGTGCCGCCTTGGCCCGGGTGCAGAACATGTGGATTCAGACCGGGCAGAATACCGGCCAGCGGGCGCTGATCAACACTCTCTACGCCCACAATGATCGGCTCGCCTCGCACCTTTTCAGTCCGGCAGAGCTGCGGTTCACGATGGACTTTGAGGCTCACTACCCCGCGGAAACCCTGCACAAGGGCGAGATGGCGGCGCGGGTCATCACCCGTGAGTGGGAACGCAAGGACATCGACATGCTGTTCGGCTCCGCGGTCGGCGTGTCGCTGGATTACGGCGCGGCCATCGTCAAGCAGATGTGGGGGCACTCCGGCGTCGAGGCCACGCTGCTGATGCCCTGGCAGTTCGGCGTGTACCGCGAGGACATCAACAATCTGGATGACCAGGAGGCCGTTTGCGAAAGCGGTCACATGACCATCCACGAGGTGTGGCGCCGGATTAGCCATCTCTCGGGGGCGGAGGACATGTACAAGCGTATTCTGGCCCATGCGCGCCGGGATGCGGGGGACGACACGAACACCAGTTTCTTCCACCAAGTCATCTCCACCAGCACGCTCAACACGGACCTGACCACGCAGCGCGTTCAGCCCGGCGGCGTGGTGCAATTGGGGAATGACCCGTCTTCGGCGCTCCTCGGGCCGGAGATAAACACTGATCTGGTGTCTTATCACGAGATTTACGTTAAGGACGAGGCCACCGAGGACTATGTGACCATCCTGTTGCTGGAACCGGACATCCTGGTCAGCCCGCAGTTCAAGCGTACCAACCAATTCGCCCCCAAAGTCCAGCCGTTTACCCTGGTTCAGGCCAATCGAGTGCCCGGCTATTGTTGGGGGAGGTCAGAAATTGTCGATTTGATGGCGCCGCAAGGGCTTTTAGCGACGTGGCTGGAGGACATCCGGCGCGTCATGGGCGTCCAGTACGATAAATTGCTCGCTTTTGGCGGCTCCGAGGGCATGACAGACGAACTTTACGATCAATTCCGCTCCAGCGGCTACGCTAACCTCGGCCCGGGGGGGTCTGTCGAGGATTTGACCCCCCAGCTACCCGCCGCCGCGTTCCAGGCCATAGAAATGCTCAAGCGGCAGATGGATGAGGTCAGCGGCTTCGGCAATATGCTCGGCGGGCAGGGTGAGCCCGGCGTCCGGTCGGGGGATCAAGCCGATAAGATGATTAAAATGGCCTCGCCGCGCCTCAAAGACCGCGCGTTGATGGTAGAGCGGCAGTGCGCCAGCGCCGCCGACAAGACGCTGGACTTGCTCCAGGCGAAAGACGCTCAAGCCTACTTCACCGACCCCACAGAAGGGGAGCCGAGCGAGTTCCTACTGGCGGATTTGCCGGAAGACCGCCGGATTACGGTGGACAGCCACTCATCCTCCCCGATTTTCGCTGAAAATCACCAGGAATTAATTGCTTTCGGTATGAAGGCTGGTTTTATCGGCGGCGATTCCGCGATTGACCTTTTGCCGTTTCCCAGCCGCGAGCTTTTGAAGCAGAGATACATCAAGATGCAAAAGCAGAAGGCCGAGATGATTAAAGAGCACCCCGAACTCTTGACACACCAGAAGCCCAAGAAATAAAAAAAAGGGGGCCTCCGCGGCCCCCTTTCTCTTACCGCCCCGTAAACGGCGTGATGTTTCCGCCGGCCACGGGCAAACCGCCGCCCAGCTTCAACACCGGGTCCGCCGAGGCGAGCCGCTGCGTCTTGGCCTGAGCCCGAGCGTGCCAAATCGACTGCTCAATCTGCACGTCCAACGATTTTTCCATGTGGGACAGGCGCACCGACTGCAACTCCCCGAACACCGACAGATTGTTGCCGAAGTCATCCGGCGACACCAAGGCGCCTTCGCAGAACTGCCCTTCGGCGGTCTGGGCAGCGGCCAGGGTCTTAAAGAATAGACTGTCCTGCGTGGCGCGCGGCCCGTAAGTGACAGTCACCACAAAAATATCGGCCATTTAGCGTCCCCTTCGATTGCGTTTAATCCAGTCGTCTAGCTCGGGCCGTGAATAAAGAACGCGCACACCACGTTGGTGGCAGGGCGGGCCAACCCCGTCGCCCCGGTGGTCCGATAAGAACCAGCGGGACACGCCACAGTATGCGGCGGCTTGCTTAACGGTAAGCCATTCCTCAAACACGCTGTTACCCTTCGGATAGCCCCTAAACAGGCAACAGGCTACATCCTCCAAGTTTCCCCGTCAATAAGAACAGGCCATGGTAGCAATGAACCCGAGGCAGTTGCCTTCAAGGTCTACGGACGTTGGTGGCGGTTGTTGACAGAGGAGTCCCTTGGGATCACGTCGTAACCTTAGACATGGAGGCCATCATGGCTCGCAAGTCGCACCGCAAGGGTCGCAAGTAATTCCATGCCGGAAGTTCCCGCTCCCCCAGGCGCTCCCGTAGCGCCCCCCGCTCCTCCCGGAGCCGGCGCAGGTTCTGCACCGGGTCAGCCGCCTTTTGGCTCCTCCCCGGTCAGTCAACCCGTTCCGAACAGGGGGCATGAAGCTGCGGGTCTGTCCCGTTTGAGCGTGATCATCCGGCTTATGGAAGAAACCATCCCGTTACTGGGAGTTGGTTCGGAGCCGGGCAAGGACTTAGTGAAAGCGTTGAGCAATCTCGCCAAGCATGTCCCGCCCGGCGCCGTTTCTCCAGGCATCCAGCAGTCCACGATGGAACGCTTGATGCAGCAGCAGAAGCAGATGGCCCCGCAGATCGCCGCGATGCGCGCCATGCAGCCGGGACAACAGCAGGGGACGCCACCCGGCGCTCCGCCTCAAGCTTAAGGAATTCAGACGATGGTTAATATCTGGCAGAACGACACCAAGTCGATCCCCAAGAATTCTGACTCGCAGATCGTTCGGACCCCGATGGACCAGAACGAGATCGCCGGTCGCAAGGACCATTTGCCTCGGTCGGAGAAGTCCTCTGACATGAGCATCTCCCACGTTCCGAACCGAGGCTAATCATGGCGCTCGTCGAGATCGAAGACACCGAACTCGCCAGCTACAGACAGGTCACGAACGTTATGCAGCAGATGCTGAATAACCCCAAGACCCGCCGGCAGATTCTGGAAGCTCAGAAGACCCTCAACCCGAACATGGTCATCCCCGAACTGGATGCCGGTGAACCGCTGCGCCAAGAATTCGTCAAGCTGAACAGCCGTTTGGACGAGTTCGCCACCTCGCAGGCTGCCGATAAGGCCGAACGCGAGAAAGAGAAGCGCATGTCCGAGTTGCAGTCCCGCTGGGATCGCGGTCGGGCCGGTCTGCGTTCGTCCGGTTACACGGACGAGGGGCTGACCGAGGTCGAGAAGTTCATGGAGGACAAGGGTATCGCTGATCACGAGATCGGTGCCGCCGCCTTCGAAAAGCTCCACCCCGCTCACGAGCCTATCAAGGCCACCGGGGGCAACCGCTTCGATATTTTCGAACCGGCTGACCGCACCAGTGACCACATGAAGGCGCTCTATGAGAACCCGGATAACGAAATGGCGTTGAATGCCGCCATCAACGACACCCTGCGCTCGGTGCGGGGGCGTTAATGACCGCAGCCGCAGTCGCCAATTTTGCACAGCTTGAACCCGGCTTCGGCAGCGAAGTCGGGATATTGCTGAAGCATGGCGATTGCGAACGCGACTTTATCGATGACGCGCGGGCCGGGGCCGTGCCGACTGGAAAACAGTTCGAGGTTCCCCAGCGCGTTGTCGCTCCGGTTTCCGTCAACGTGATGGACGGTTTCCTCGGGGAGAAGCTTTCTCCCGATGTGCTGCTCCATGACGAAGCGGTGCTCGAAAACCGAGTGCTTCTTTCCGGTGACGCCGGACGGGACCGACACGCCCCAGTAGCCATTCCGCTTTTGGTGGCGGGGGAAGCCTTCGCCTTCGGCAACGGACTTAGCGAACTCAGTGGCGCGGTGCTCGACGCGGTAGGCGTACATACATTCCTTGCTGCAAAAGCGTTGCGCTCGGTAGTAGACCACACGCCCGTCGCCCTGAAATTTCTTCATGGAATGCTCTTTCCCGCAATGCTCGCAGGCGAACACATTCCGGCTTTCCGCCGCCGCGCGAAAGCCCGCGCCCATGCACTTTGCCGAGCAGTACTGCGGGTCTTTCCCGTGCTTGTTTCGGTAGGTAGCGATATCCCCTGGGCGAAGGGAGATTACCGTCCCGCAAATCTTGCACGGGATTTCAATACGCGGTACGCGGCTGACGGCCCGACCGTGGACGCTTTCGTATTCCCGAAGGCACGTCACGCAGCAGAATTTGCGCGCGTGGTCTTTGGGCTTCACCGAGAACTGCTTGGCGCAATTCTCGCAGTTTTTAACAATCGGCATGTTGCTCTCCTCTACAAGTACGAGATGAGTGTAGCCGGGATCATTCCGTAAGTAAAGGAGTTTCATCATGGCTATTCCTGGTACTGGGGCCGTTCCTACTGGAAGTCTGTATGGGGAGCTTTCTTCGGTAACTCGTAGAGCTTTCGTCCCAAGGTTGTTTGTGCAGATGTACTACTCAACCCCCACGTTCTTTTATCTGATGGGCAACGCCCAGAAGGTCGCGGGCGGCTTGAGCCAGATCACCATCCCGGTGCAGGGCCAGAGCATGGTCCAGGGCCAGTTCACCGGCTACGGCGGCGGCTTCAACCAGCCGAACATCACTCCCGGTATCCAGGACGCGCAGTTCAACACCTGCTATTGGGTTGTTCCGGTCCCCCTGCCCTTCGGCGAAACCGTCATCCAGGCCAGCGAGCGCGAGATTTCTCTGCTGAAGGCCCGCATGAACGACGTGTACGCCGTGAGTGTGCAGAACTTGGCCCCGCTGATGTTCTCCGGCTCGACCAACTCGCTTCAGCCGAACGGCTTTGCCGATGGCTTCGACAACGGCACCAACTACCCGAGCTACGGCGGCATCAACCGCCTGTCCGCGGGCAACCAGACTTGGAAGGGCAACTACTTCAACGCTTCCGCCCTGACCACGGGCTTTACCCGCAAGACCATGAGCCAGTACATCATCCAGATTACCGACGTGGCCGGCGGCGAAGCCCCGACCTTCGGCGTGATGAATCCGGGTGACTTCGCCACCCTGAACAACGACTTCATCGGCGTTGAGCAGATTTTCACCAAGCCGGGCAGTGAATACTCGATGGGCACTCCCGTCCGGTCGTCCTTCCCGAACGTGAATATCGCAGGTGTGCCGATCTTCGCTGATCACTTCTGCCCCAAGGGAACTGCGTACTTCATCAACATGAAGTATACGTCGTTCTACACGAGCGAAGACGCCGCCTTCGATTTCAGTGGTTTCTACTCGTTGGTTCCGCTCGGCCAGATCGGACAGCAGGGTGTTACAATCTTGGGCTACAACATTGTAACAGCCAAGCCGTCCGCGAATGCCGTCATCACCGGCTTTGCTGGCAGCGCCTTCTGATATTCTGGGACGAAAGGAAAAAGTATCATGGCTCAAAACCGCCTCTCAGGCCCGGGATTAAATCTGTCTTTCCCGCAAGCCCTCTACCCCACTTCGCTGACCGGCGCGGCCCCCACGCCCGCCACCAACGAACTCACCCTCGCTGCCGGTCAGGCGCTGACCATCCCCGGCGGCGATTGGGCGCTCAACCTTGGCAAGTACACGCTGATCCAGTACCTGGACCCGATTACCGGGATTTGGGTCGGCACCAGCGGCGAGCTGGGCACTCAGTTCATTCATTCTGACGGCCAGAACATCCGCATCGCCAATCTGACGGGTTGCCCGATTGGAGCGGTGATCACCAACGCCGGCACCAACTACGTCCAGGCCAGCACCACCGTCAGCCCCTCCGCTGGCGGCTCGCTCTGGAGCGCCATCGTCGGCGGCGCACTGAACACCAGCCTGAGCATCACCAGCGCCGGTAGCGGTTACACCGTTCCCCCGTTGGTCCTGATCCCGGCCCCGACCAACACCGCCCTGACCTATCCGGGCGTGCAGGCCACCGCCTACGCCAGCATCTCCAGCGGCACTGTTAGCGGCATCACCATCGCCAACCAGGGCGCCGGTTATCTGTCCGCCCCGAGCGTGACCCTGTTGCCGAGCCCCTATGATCCGAACTACGGCAGCATCGTGAATGCCACCGCCGTTTCGACCCTGACCGGCTCGGGCACCGTGACCGCCGTGCTTTGCACCAACAATGGCGCTCCGCAGTCCTCCGCCCCGACCCTGACCATCGCTGGCGTCGGCGCTTCTGCCGCTGCCACCGCCACCATGTGCTGGACCGCCACTGGCGCCTCCGTCACCGCTGGCGGCGCGGGCTACACCACCTCGACCGAAGTCACTTCTCTCGGCGGTCGTTCGGCGGCTACCCCGGTCTACACCAACCCGGCTATCGAGGCTCAGATTCTGAACCCCCGCCCCGCCGCCATGTCCGTGGCCGTGTCCGGCACCTCGATCACCTCCATCGGCACCGTTTACGACGGCGGCTTGTACGCGGGCACCCCGACTACCCTAGTTCTGACCAATGCCGTGGCGACCACCGCCGCTACCCTGGTCCTGACCCTGGGCAGCACCTCGGATACCTCGTACATCCAGCCTCTGTAAGTTCCGTTCCGAGTCTGGTACAGTAGGGCGGGCCTAAAAACCCGCCCTTCTTTTTTAGGGGTATTAGATGCTCGCCGCTTACCTGCTACGCACGACGCAGTTGCTCCAGAACCCCCCGGCTGCGGCTTCTCTGTACGCTACGTCAGACCTGACTTCGTACATAAACAGCGCGCGCGGTCAGATTGCGGGCGAGGCCGAGTGCATCCGCGTCATGGGAACCTTGGCGCTGACCGGCGGCACGCAGGCTTACCCCCTGGCCTCGATCAGCGTGAGCGGAACCGCAGGCGTGGCGAGCGCCCTAACCGTGCGCGGCGCTACGGTTTCTGTAGCGAGCGGGCAGGCGTGGTTGCATCCCCGGGCGTTCCCCTATTTCCAGACCTATTACCTGAATAATCCGGTGCCGCAGCAGGGGATTACCAAGCAGTATTCCCAATTCGGCCAGGGGGCGGGCGGCTCGCTTTACGTGAACCCGGTGCCCGACCAAGCATATACGCTGAACTTGGATTGCGTATGCCTGCCGGTCGTGCTGGTGGACGACACGACCGCCGAGGCCATCCCATACCCGTGGACAGACTGTGTGCCTTATTATGCGGCGTACCTCGCGTTGATGTCCGCGCAGCGCACCACCGACGCGCAGGCCATGTGGCAGCAATTTCAGACGTTTATGCAGCGGGCGCGGCAGCTGTCCAATCCCTCGGTCAACCCGATGCAAGCGGCGCAGAGCGGAAATCCGACCCGCGCCGGCCAGCTTGGCGCGTCTGCGGGAGGGCAGTAAATGGCGCTATTTGCCTATATGCAACAGGTTCAGCGCCTGATCAACGACACCAGCCAAGTGCTGATCAACCCCGCCGACTTGATTTCCCACATTAACTACGCCCGCCGCGAAGTCGCCATGCGCTCGCAGTGCGTTCGTATTCTGCCGCCCATATCGGGCAGCGTGACGACGATCACGGTGGTTAACGGCGGCACGGGGTACACCGCGCCCGTCGTGACCGTGACCGCCCCGGATTTTCCCAACGGCACCGCGCAGAACCCGCTGGGCGCGCAGGCGACCGCCCAGGCAACCGTGCAGGCCGGCGTTATCACGAATATCGACGTGACCTATGGCGGCAGCGGCTATTTCCAGCCCCAGATCACGATCACCGACCCCACCGGCGTCAACGCCTCGGCCCGGGCCGCGACATCCCCCACGAATATCACGCAGGACGGCCAGGAGATTTATCCGTTCTCCTCGTTCGACCTCTCGACGTTCCCCGGTGTGGCAGAGGTCATCGCCGTGCGCTCGGTTAGCATTATTTTTGCCAATTACCGCTATTCTCTGCCGGTCTGGTCCTTCAGCTCCTATCAGGCATATATTCGGCAGTTCCCGCTGACCTATCAGTACGTGCCCACCGCCGCCGCTCAGTTCGGGCAGGGCGCGAACGGATCGCTGTATCTATATCCCATCGCCAGTCAGCCGTACCAGATGGAAATTGACTGCCTGTGCCTGCCCCAAGACTTGCAGACCGACCAGGACGTGGACGTTATTCCGCATCCGTGGTCCGACGCCGTGCAGTTCCTGGCGGCGCACTATTGCTATCTGCAACTGCAAAACCTCAACAGTGCCGCGTATTATCGAAAAATGGCGGATGAGTTCTTGGTGCGTAGCAGAGGCGCGGCTAGCCCTGGCCGCGCCGTTAACCCGTACGGTTCAAGTCGTTGAGATGGATATAGAAAATGGCTGACGGCTCCCTCCCCGCATCCCCGCCCCAGACACCGGGTTTCCCGAGCAACCCGCTCCCCATCGTGTGGGACGGCTTTGCCGGGCTGAATACGCGCCCGACGCGCCCGGCCATCGAAGACCAGGAGATGTTCATCTGCGACGGGTTTATCCCCCTCGGAAAGAACAACCTGCGCACGCTCTTCGGCGCCGGCCCGGCGATGTACACCGCGCCCTCGGGCAAAACCATCGTGTTTTATGGCTTTGGCAACATCGCCTCCACCCCGATCTGCATGGTTTTCCTGTCGGACGGTAGTATCGTCCAAGTCAACACTACGACCGGCGTTGCCGTCATTGTTGCTCCAGTCGGGACAATCGATAACCCATCGCCGTCTTCGGTCGGGCTGTCGCAGTGGGGCAGCCAGTACATTATCATCGTGTCCGCGCAGCCGAATGGCTATTTCCTGTGGGACGGGCTGTTGTTTTACGAGCCCGGCACGCTGGGCTCCTATGTCGATATCAACAGCGGCGGGTTTGACTATACCTCCGCCCCGACGATTACCGCTGTGGGCGGCGCCGGGACCGGGGCGACGTTCGTAGCCACGCTCCAGGACGGCGCGATTGAGACGATCAGCGTGACAAACCCGGGCTCGGGATATACCTACACGGACTCGGTTTACCTATCTTTTTCAGGGGGCGGGAACGTCAATTCCACGGCGCAGGCGACGGCGGTTATCTCCGGCGGGTCCGTTTCCTCGATCAACGTGACCACCGCCGGCCTCGGCTACACCAGCACGACCTCCGTAACGATTTCGGGCGGCGGCGGTAGCGGGGCGGTAGCCACGGCCTCGGTAGCCGGGGGGTCCGTGTCAGCGGTCAACGTCACTACGGCGGGCCAGGGATACACCTCCGCCCCGACCGTGATTATCACGGACTATAATAACACCGTCGCCACCGCTACCGTGTCGGCCATGCCATTTGGTGTGAACGGAACGACGGTGGAGACGTTCCAGTCCCGCGTTTGGACCGCGAATGGGGCGAAAATCCTGTTCACTGCCCCTGCCAGTGTGAACGACTTTGGGGCCTCCGACGGCGGCGGGGCGTTTACCTCGAATGATTCGTTTTTGCGTATCGGTTTTTCCGCGTTGAAACAGTCGAACGGCTTTCTGTACCTGCTGGCTGATTCGTCCATGAACTATATCTCGGGCGTTCAGACGGCAGGCTCCCCGCCGACGACCACATTCACCAATCAGAACGTGGACCCGCAGATCGGCACCCCCTGGCCGGGCTCGGTTCAAGTGTTTTCCCGTAATATTGTGTTCGCTAATTCTTTCGGGGTGCATGTGTCTTACGGCGGTGCGGTGACGAAAGTTTCGCCGCAGTTGGACGGGTTCTTTGCGTCGGTGTCCTCTCTGACGGGCTTTTATCCGTCATCAGCAGTGGCGGTGATTTTTGGTATTCACGTCTACATGTTGTTGCTCCCGGTTATCGATCAAGTGACGGGCCAGCGCGTCAATAAGCTGATGATGTGGGACGGCCAGCGGTGGTGGACGGCAAACCAAGAGCCGAGCCTGACTTTTATCGCCACGCAAGAGCTTAACTCGGTGATGACCGCCTGGGGGACAGACGGAGCGTCGTTGTACCCGTTATTCCAGCAGCCATCCACGGCGCTGACGAAGACGGTCCAGTCAAAATTATGGGATGCGCCGGGGTATTATTTTACCAAAATGGCCGCTCGGCTCTACGGGATGGTCCAGTATAACGTGGCGTCCACGCAGCCGCTGACCGTGACGCTGGACAATGGCACGGTGTCCGCGACTACGGCCACTCCCGTCATGCCTCCCGGGCTGATGACGTGGACGAATAGTAGCGGAGCCGCCATCTCGTGGACGGCCCTGGGGGCGGTCCCGATGACTTGGTATTCCGGCGGGCAGTCCATCTTCGGCCCCCTGGCCGTTTCTCTCTCAGGGGCGTTGCTCGGTTTGACCGTTTCGACCGCCGCCCCTGATCTTTCCATCATGTCTCTGACGCTTGTCGAGACGGTACGCCAGGCCAATCTGTAGGAGGCATTGATGACTTTCACCCTTTTCGCCAATCTGACGCAGGCCACCGGCCAAGAGCTAGACGGTAATTTCGCCGCGCTGGGCGCAAGCGTTGTCGTCCCCTGCACCCTGACCGGCACGAACACCGTCACGCTGACCCCGCCGACGAGCTTGCCCGCTATCATGGCTTACGCCAATTACACGACCTTCTCTGCGGTGGCGACGGCGTACAACACCTCCGCGCAGACCATGCAAGTTGGCACGCTCCCCGGCGTCAACGTCTACAAAGACACTGCCGCCGGCCCGGCGCTGCTGACTGGCTACGAAATCGCGCCGAACAATCTGGTCGTGTACACTTACGACAGCGCGTTGAATAGCGGCGCTGGCGGGTGGCATCTGACGGTTTCGGCCTCCAATTCCGTGCAGCCGCAGACCGGCGTTGCCCGCACCCTGAGCGGCGTTGCCCCCGGCTCCGCCAAGACCGCGACTTGGGTCGTGCCTGAATTGACCGCCTCCGCCACCCTCGGCGGACTGTCGGTGAAGGGCGCCAGCCAGTCGCTGTCGTTCAACGGTGCCACCACAGGCGCGGGCGGCATGGACACGGGTGCTCCCCCGACCTCCGGCGCTCTGGCCGTCTACGCCATTTACAACCCGTCCACCGCCACCTGGAGTACGTTGGGCTACGCCTCTGCCTCCGTTGCCCCCGCCGCCGTGTACCATGGAACGCACATGCCCGCAGGCTACGTGTTCTCCGTGCTGCTGTGGACCGGCTTAACGGACGGCTCGGGCAATGTTCTCCCGTTCCAGCAATTCGACCGAACCGTGTTCGTCGGGCCGACGCAGGTTTTCACAGGCACCGCAGGCACGGCCAACACGTATGCTACCCTGGCGATTTCGTCGGCGGTGCCCTACGGCGCGCTGACCGTGTTCGGTACGGCGGGTTCGACCAGCACGGCGGCTGCCGCCCAGGTTGCCATCGCCTCCACGACCGCGGGCCTGTACGCGCAGCACGTTGTCTCCGGCCAGTCTGGAACTGCCCTGGATAGCTGGGGCTCTGCCGGGACGTTCAACGCGGTGCCGCTGACCACCGCCCAGCAGGTTGCCTGGAAAGCCGGGACGAATACCGTCAACACGACGATTTCGATCACTGGCTACACCTTCTAATGCTGGCGTCGCTGTACAACATACCGAAGGACAAAACCGCATTGGCGCAATTCAGCTTCGCCAATGCGGACGAACACACACAGATCAACTTGGGTATTTTGCAAAAATACAGCATCCAGATGCCTGATTACGTGCTGGACCCGATCCCGACTGACCAGCAAAACTGGCTGCAAACTCACCAGAATGTCCACAATCTGATGAATGCCGTGCTGGGGATTGCAGGGAACGACCTTTCGGATGTAGACTTCAAAAAGCCGAGTGAGCTTTCGTCGTGGATCTGGCTCCACGCGCAAGAGCATTACCAAGCCGCAAAGATATTGGGGATTTAGCGATGACTGACGAACTCCGCCGAGGCCTGGGACGCCCTCGCAAAGAAATCCAACCCCCGGAGCCCGCTCCGGTCTTCGACACCAGACCCGTCAAACCGATTATCCGCCGGCTGGATCAGGCCGCGCTGAATTTGCTCGCCCCCTGGCTGGTGCCGCTGCTGCAAGAGCAGTTTGGTGTGCAGAACCAGACCATCGTGAACGGCTGGCTGCGGATGTGGATGCTGGAGAACCAGTTTAACATCGCTTGCTCTGACCACGCGGTCGGGCTCGCCCAGATCGTCAACGACCCGATGGACCCGACGCCGATTGTGGAGGAGGTTTTTACCTTCTGCCAGCCCGGTTTCGAGACGGACGGCATCGAGATTTACCGGCATTTCGAGGCATGGGGCAAGCGGGTCCACGCCACCGAGTTCCGGTTTGAAAAAGCCGCTGGGGCGCGGAAGGAGCTTCTAAAAGAGGCGTTCCCCAAGTTCAAGTGGCGCTCCATCTGTTATTTGGAGCTGTGATGAATACGCAGACCCGCAGCATGTGCCCCGTTTGCTACCAGACGGTGCCGGCTGAACGGCGAATCGTGAACGGTGCCGTCGTGCTCGTTAAGCGTTGCCCGACACACGGCGAGACGACGGTCGTCCGTGAGCCAAATGCTCGGTTCTACGGATGGATGGCTGACACCGTGTTTGACGCCGATGCCGTGGCGGCGCGGACGCAAGCCACAATGATCAACACGACCGACCGCTGCAACATGGCTTGCCCGCAGTGCTATCACCAGCCGGACAAGGGCCCCGATCCTCCAATTTCCGATGTCGTGGACATCGCCCGGCTCGCCACGAAGAGAACGATTTGTCTTCTCGGGGCAGAATCCACCGTTCGCGTCGATCTGCCGGAATTAGTCTCCGCCATTCGAGAAGAAACCGGGAAACGTGTGGCGCTTTACACAAACGGGGTGAAGCTGGCTTCTCGACGATACCTAGTGGCCCTGGCCGACGCGGGGTTAACCTCTACGGCGGTGTCTCTGCAATTTCCTGAGTACGTCGGTCGGGAACTGTACGAAGCCAAGCTGCGGGCCATTTCGAATTTGCGTCACTCGCCCGTTGGGCTGTGGCACGTTGCGTTTTCCATCTGCAAAGCCGAAGATGTCGGCCCCGCGCTGGACGCGGCGTTATCGCTCGATCTGCCCCCAGAAACATACATCCGCATGCGCGTCACCGGAGCGATCGGCACGGATTTAGGAACGCCGATGGCCTTGTCCGAATTGGTTCACGCGTTTAACTATGAACTTGTCGCCCGAGGGCTGACGGGGCGCGTGATGAAGGGGAGCCACCCCTACGTGCTGATCGTGAAAGTGGGGAACCGGGACTTCTTTCTGCTCCGCTGGCCGTCCGTGGACGAGATTGACTTGGATGACTTGACGCACGCCCCGGCCCGCGGGCTGCTTATGCCTGAGTTAGGGGAGCTGCCGCTGGTGCAATCGATGCTGCTGTTTGCCCATATGCGAAAAGGGCGGAGTATCGCGGCATGAGCGTATTTCAGAGCAAACTGCCAAGGATCGAACGGGTTTTCGAAGCGGCGCGAGCTAACGAAATAATCAACCATCCAGCTGTGCGGCCATACGTGGCCGCTCTAGGAACCGGAGAAATTGACTTGGCCCCGGTTGCGGCGCACCCGGACATTTTCATTCTGCTCGGGGATTACGGCGTCTTCGTCCTGCGTCGGCTAATGCCGGGGGTTCTGGAAGTTCATACGCAGGTTCTCCCTGACGGACGGGGGGAGTGGACGGATTCTTTTATACAGGCCGGTATTCGGTGGGTCTTCACGAACACGGATGCCTTCGAGATTGTTACCCGCGTTCCTGAAGGACATTTGCCCGCCAAGGCAACAACAATCCGGTCCGGCATGACTTACGAGTTCACTCCCGATGCCCCGTATTTGTTCCGTGGCCGTTTGCGTCCGGTTCATATATACTCGATCCGTTTGCAGGAATGGGCGTCTCGCGCTCCTGAAATGGAAGAGACGGGGGCTTGGCTCCACGAACGGTTTGCCGAAGAAGGCGAACGCCTGGGGCTGGTGGGCGAGCCGAAGGGCGAAGCTCTCGAACGCGGAATCAAATGGGGCGAGTTGCATGAAGAAAAGCCCAGCCACAATCGGTACGTCGGCCTGGCGTATCACATGGCTCTCGGGGGAAACGCGGGGCGCGGGGTCACGCTCTACAATCGATGGGCTCTGGCGTCGTATCGTCCGACGCATCTGCTGTCGAGACTTATTTCGGCGGACCCCGTTTGCATTTGGTTCGATCATACCGAGCTAACCCTGTCACCGGAGGGAGATATCCGGTTGTCTCTGGAACGAGAGGTAACGCCGTGGGCGGAATAATTGAATCTTTCGCCGCGCTGACGTTTGCCGATGTCGCAACGGGCGTCGCAACGGGTGCCGCGGTCGGCGGGGGCCTTGGCGGGATTGAAGCTGCCGCGACCGGCGGAAATATCCTCACGGGTATAGAAGGTGGCGCGCTCGGCGGCGCGGTCACGGGCGGGCTCGGCGCGGGTTTCGGCGTGGGCGCGGAAGCCGGGGCTTTCGGCGCCGGCACGGCGGGTGACATTGGCGGCGGGGCACTGGCCGGCGCGCTCGGCGGCGTGGTTAGTTCCGGTATCACCGGAGGTAACATGCTGGAGGGCGCCGGACTGGGCGGCGTTATTGGTGGTGTGGGTGGGTACGGGAGCAGTAATGCCGGGGTTTCCGCGGCAGACACCGCCAACGCTACCCCGACCACCGGAACGGGCGGCGGCACTTCCGCGATTTCCGCCGGGGGCGCTAATGTTTCCGCGCCGGGAGCTATCCCCGACGACCTTACCGCAGGGACTGCCGCCGGTTCCTCCGGTCAGCCTGCCGTAAGCGTGACGGACATGGATTCCGCAAAGGGTGTTGGCTGGGGGTCTAATACCAGCCCAATCACGTCCTCCCCGCTAAGCAACGTCGGTGTTTTCGCAGGAAACGCTAACCCGTCGCAGGTTTTGGGGTCGATCACGTCCCCCGAAGCCGGCGGCACCGGCAGTTTTGTCAACAACCCGATCTACGGGACCGGGGCGTCATCCACTGGTAGCTTCCCCACGGGCGGCGGCACGGGCGTAGGCCAGGGTTCCCTGGCGGATGCCAGCAACTGGCTGACCAATAATCAAACTCCCGGCAGCGGCCTCGGCTCGTCGGGCGCGGGGGCGACCGGAAGTACGCCCAACGGAGCCGCTGCGGGCGGAAACGTCTCCTCGGGGAAGCAAATTCTTAACGCTCTCGGGCAGGGCGACCTGGGCGGCGTTGCGAGCGGTCTAGGGAACGCGGTCGTCAATAACCCCGGCGCGGTTGTCGGCGCGCTCGGCCTAGGTGCTTCCGCACTTACTAGCCAGCAGCAGCCCAAGGGCTACAATCAGGTATCCGGTGAGGCAAACCAGCTCGCCTCGCAGGGCGCGGCTCTCCAGCAGTCGCTTAACGGCGCGCTGCCTGCGGGGGCGCAGTCGGCGCTTAATCAGGCCAGTAATTCGGCCAAGGCGCGAATCCGCTCTACCTACGCCGCCAGCGGCTTGTCCGGCTCCACGATGGAAGCGCAGGCCCTGGCCGGCGTTGACCAGACTGTTGCCGCACAGGGCTTCCAAATGGCCGATCAGCTTTACCAGCAAGGCGTGCAGGAAAGCGGTATGGCGGCGAACCTTTACCAGCAGATAATGAATGTCAACGCGCAGTCCGACGCCGCGCTGTCCTCATCCATCGGTAATTTCTCCGCGGCCCTGGCCGGCGCGGGGGTGAAGAGCCAGGGTAATACATGACCGACGCCAGCGACACTCTCTCCGCGCTTAATGGCGACATGTCCACTTCGCTGGACAAGGCGACGAAGCCGAAAGCCTCCGGCGCCGGCGGCTATCTCGCTGACGTGAACGCGGCTGCGTCGAAGCAGCGCGAAGGCGCGCAGCAGCAGCTCGCCGACACGAAGGCCGAATCCGCTCGCTACGACAAGGAAGTCTCTGCACTCGGCCCGCCGCCCGCGCTTCACGCGGAAAAATGGACGCAGACGCCGCCAGAGAATGACCCAGTGAAGTCGTTCGGCTCGTGGGCCTCCGCCGTCGGCGTCCTCGGTTCTCTCCTCACTCGCCGACCATTGTCGAGTGCGCTGAACGCCTCCGCCGCCGCCATGAACGCGCAGCGGTCGAACGATCTGGCCGCGTACAAGGAAGCCAGGGACGCCTGGAAAGAGAATACCGAACTGGCGATGAAGCAGTCCGAGTATGAGCTACGGGTGTACGACGGTATCTATAAACGCGCCGGGCTGTCGCACAACGAGAAGATGGCCGAGATTTCCGCTGCCGCCGCCGCCAATAAAGACGAAGCCATGTCCTACATGCTTCAAGCCAAGGGGGTCGAAGGGTATCAGGAGCTGATGCAGTCTCGCCAGAATACGGCTAAAACCGCGCAAGAGATGTCGCACAACGCGAGTGTCTACGCCGACGAAACGCTGCAACGCATGGAAACGAAAGCCGCCGTCCAGCAGTACGTCGAGGGCAAGGCCCAAGAGTGGATGGCCGCGCATCCCGGCGTGAAACCGAATCCGAACGACCCCCAGGTCAAGCAGCAGATGCTGGCGTGGGCGAAGGAAGGGCAACGGCTGGAAGAGTCCAAGGACGCCAAGGCAAAAAGCACCGGCAGCCAGCTACCGACCATGAGCACGGTCGAGGCGCAAGCCGCGCAGGCGCTTATCGCGCAGGGCAAGTCGCCTATCGACGCGATTAAGGAAGTCAAAGCCGCCGGCCAGAGTACGCCGCGCTCTCCGGTGTCCGCGATGCTCCAGAAATGGAAAGAGGAGCACCCGAACGCCACCGCTGACGACGAAATCTCGGCTTATGCTGAGATAGGAGAGCGGGCGAAAGCGTACCGGGACTTCGGCACCGGGACGCAGGGCGACCAAGTCCGCGCGTTCAGCACCGCAGTTTCTCACCTTGGCACTTTGTCGGAGGCCAAGGCCGCGTTGGACAGCGGCGACCTCCCGAAGGCTAACGAGCTGATCCAGTCAATTTCTTCCGAACTCGGTCATCCCGAGGTCAAGACCTACGACGCGATCAAGCAACTGGTCGGCGACGAAGTGTTCAAGGGCATCGTCCCCGGCCATGGCTCGGTGTACGAGCGCGAAGAAGTCGGCAAAAGCTTCGAAGCGGCAGACAGCCCAAAAGCCTACAAAGGCGTGGTCAAAGGTCTGTCCAGCCTCATGGGCGGGCAGCTCACCGAGCTGGAGCGGCAGTACAAGCGAACCACGAAGATGAAGGACGGCTTCGAAGGCGCGGACTTCTTATCCGATGACGCGAAGGCCGCTTTTCGTGAGTACAAGAAAAACCACGAGGGTAAAGGCGGGAAAACTTTTGACCCGACCGGGCTTACCTCCGCCACAGGCCCGAATGGCGCGAAGATTTACAAAACCCCCAACGGCTGGGTGAACGAGAATGGCGACCCCTACAAATAATTCCGATCTTCCGCCGGGGTTTACGCTTGATACGCCTCCGCACGAGGCCGTGTCCGATCTTCCGCCGGGGTTCAAGTTGGACGCTCCTGGCGACGACATCCCGCAGCCCGGCAAAACCTACGCCCCCGCCAAAGCGGAGCCCTCGACTGGCGACAAGATAAGATCCGCTTGGCGCGACACGTTCAGCGAGCCGTTGGGCATGAGCGAGGACACCTACCAGAAGATAACGGGAGGCGGGGCCACGATGGACCCGGTGAATCGCCCGTTGCTGAAGGGGGGAAGCGCCGCGCTCGACGTAGTGGCAAACCGAGTTCCCGAAGCGTTGAGCCGTACCGCCCAGATAGGCGCAGCGGCGGTAGTCCCTGACACGGTGTATCGGGCTCTGGGTTTTGACCCGGAGACAGGCCGCGCAAAGATGGAGCGCGACACAAAAGGTCTTATCGACGCAGGCGGTATGCTTTCCGGTGCGCCGGGAGCGACGGTGGCAGGGGCCGGTAAAGCCGCGAAAGTTGCGTCTGAAGGGGGGAAACTCGTCGGGAGCGGGGTGCTGCTCGGAGGTGTCGAGGGGGCCAAGGCTCTGGGGGGTACGCTGGAAGCGCAGTTACTGGCCGACGCCGCGAAAACGGCGGGCGGGAAAGTTGCGTCGGGGGCGAAAGCCGTCGCGGATGTGGGGGCAAAGGCCGTTGAAAAGCTTGGCTCCCTCGCAGCGGGGACACCGAGAGAGGGCATGCTCGACCTTCACCGCGCCGGGTGGAAAGTGCCCCCTGCGCAAGCCGTAGAAAACCCAGGAACTGCTGCCGATCTTCTGTCCGGGCTCCAAGGCAAGGTGAAGATCAATCAGGCGTATTCTGAGGCGAATTTTAAGATCGCTACCGAGAAAGCGAAGGCTGACTTGGGGATGGGCGAAGAAGATAACCTGTCGCACGAATCCCTGGAAGCCTACCGGGAGAAAGTGGGTCGCCCCGCATACAACGCTGTGCGGGCGATTATCCCGCCAATGCCGGTGGGCGATAAGCTGTCCAAGTTTACCTTCGCGGATAAGTACGTGAAAGATGGTAAGCTCTCGCCCTCGGATGCGGTCCAATGGGTGAAAGAATTGCGGTTCGACGCTAAGGCCAACCTCAAAGGCGCGGCAGACCCGGAGAAATTACGTCTCGGGATGGCGCAGAAAGCGCAGGCTGACGCCGTTGAACGGCAGATCGAAACCGGAATTAACAGCGCGCCCCAGCTCCTGTCGAGCAACATTAAAGCCCTGCGAGCCGAGCAAACCGGGCTGATAAAAGACATCACCCAAAAGTCCAACGCCGTGGCCGCAGAGCTTAAGAAGCCAGCGGGGATGCACTACACTTTCTCGGAGGCGGCTCGACACGACGCCGCGCTGGAGCGTTTGGGCGAAGACATCGCGGAGGGCCGGAAACGGCTTTCCGGGTTGAGCGCCGAACTGGAAGAAAATTTAGGGAAAGCCGCGCGCGTGAACGACCTGAAAACGCGCTCGTCCCTTATGCAAGCCTTTCGAGACGCCCGCACCAAGATAGCGAAGTCCTACGACATCGAAGACGCGACCACGGCCAGTGGAGAAATTATCCCGCACCGGCTGGCTGCGCTGGCCGCGCATGGCCGACCGCTTTCTGGCGGGTTAAAAGACATCGCTACCGCAGCCGAGAGAATGCCGAAGGCTATGCAGCGACCCGCGCAATTCGGCGGGACGGAAAATATTAGCCGGCTGGACTTGGGGTATGCAGTTCACGAAGCCTCGAAGGGAAACGTCGTTCCGGCGCTCGGGGCGATGACCCGTAAGTTGTCCCGAGGAGTGACTTCCTCGGAGGCGTACCAGCGCGGGATGTTCGGAGGGAGCCCGCAAGACGTACTGGAAGACCTCAAGGGCCAGATGAAATGACCAAAAAACCCCCCAAACAGGACGACATCGGCGCGAAACTCGCCGCCTTGGCCCTGAAAATTGCTGACGACGCCAATGCGGAGGGTGTACTGTTGGTGGATCGCTTAGATGCTTTTAAGCAGTTGACCACTTACTATGTCAACACCACGAAGGTCGCGGCGAAAACCACAACTGATGACGACGGGGAAGGTTCGATTCATGACTTCAGGAAACGCATCGCGGCTGCAACAGGTGGGCCAGGATCGAGTGATCCCGGAGACACCACAGAATGACCAAGCGGCTGCCGCCATGCAGTTGCTGCTGTTAAGCATCAAAACGATCAGCCAGCGGGCGCTGATTGCTCTGTCCAATCTGTTCACCGTCGCCGCCGTGGGGTCTACGTGGTGGCTGTTTAACGAGGCGCTCCCGATCAATCCGAGCGCCAATCAACTTATCGGCCTCGGCTTGTACGGGGTTTTTGTCCTGGCGATTCATTGGGTGCGGCGTTAATGCGACCAGTGAAAAAGCCGAAGCCCCGTAACGGGAAAAAAGGTGGAGGATTTCACTGATGATTCGTCGTCTCATTATCGCTTTGGCGTGCTGCCTTGTCAGCGGCGAAGCCTTCGCCCAAGCCGCCGTCACAACCTATTCTGTCACGGGGCAAACCCCCACTGGGCAGTTGATCACCGCGCCGAACCCGGCGAACGTGATGGCCGTTCCACTGAACGACGCTACCGGGTTGGAGCCCTCGTACACGGCCTCGCAGTCTTTCGCGGCTACGACGGGGGTGCTGTTCGCGGTTTGCGGTTCCTCGACCAAAATAGTGCAACTGCGGAGTATCCTCCTGGGGGGCACGGCTACCACCGCCGGGTCGCAGGTTATCAACCTGATAAAGACCTCTACCGCCCCCAGCGCGGGCACGGCGATCACCCCGACTTCTGTGGACTCGAACGACAGCGCAGCGACCGCCACTGCGGCGTATTATACCTCGGCCCCCACCGCGGGGACGCCGGTAGGCACGATTGACGTGTTCACCGCCGGGTTCCCGTTGGGCACCTCTCTCGGACTTCAGACGCCTTCCCTGCTAACGGCTGCGGCTGGACGAAAGCCGATTACCCTGCGCGGGACCAGCCAGTGTCTCGAAGTGCAAACCAACAGTTCGGCGCTGACGGGGGAATCCATGCAAGTCACGATCACCTGGACTGAAGGAACGACCGCGCCATGACCCGCCGTATTCTCTTAGCTCTTCTGCTTCTCGGCGGCGCGACTGCGGCTTCCGCGCAATCCGTCCAGCAAAGCGGCTCCGTTACGACGGGGCATTTGTCATCTTGGGCGACCTCCGGCGTGCTCCAGGACGCCGGCACGGCTACCGCCGGAAAGGTCAACTCCCTCGGGCTGTACGGCAATGGCGGCACCCCGCTCTGCATCACCCGCAGCGCCACCGCCGGGCCGTTCACCGGGGGCTACTCCCAGCTTTGCTCCGGTATTTCGACCTCGGGCGCGTACCTGAGCATCGGGAATTTTGGCGGTGACGCTACCACGCCGTTCCAGATCATCCAGAATGGTACGACCATTTTCCAAGTGTCCACCTCCGGGACCAGCCTGCCGCTGACCAGTGGATACCTGTTCGTCGGCAACGCCTCCAATATGTCGGCGGGCGTTCCGTTGACGGGTGACTGCTCGATCACGAACGTCGGCGTCATCACCTGCACCAGCACCAACGGGACCGCCTTTAGCGCCCTGGCTACCGCGGGCTATGACACCAATTTCACCCTCGCCAGTTCCAAGCTCGCTTTTGCTAATGTCGCCAGCGGCAACGTCCTCGGCAATAGCTCGGCGGGCAGTCAGGAGCCGACCTCGACCACCCTGACCTCCCTGCTCGACCGCAATTTCTCTGGCACGCAGGGCAGTGTTCTATACCGCAGCAACGCCGGCTGGTCCGCGCTGTCCCCCGGCGTGTCGGGGCAAGTGCTCCAGACGCAGGGCGCGAGCGCAAACCCGGCTTGGGCGACGATTACCGGCATCGGCACCGTGACAAGCATCGCCACCAACAACGGCGTTACCGGCGGCACGATCACCTCATCTGGCACCATCGGCCTCGCCAATATCAGCGGCGGGCAGGTTCTGGCGAACGCTACGTCGTCCAGCGGCTTGCCGATGGGCACTTCGGCCCCGGTGCTGGGCGTCAATGCTGCGACCGCCGGTACTGTCGGCCTCGCCAATGGCGGAGGGTCGGGCGCGACGGTCACGGTACAGAACCCCAGCGCCACTACGGCATACAACTTCAACCTGCCGGCCACGGCGGGAACGACGGGGCAAGTCCTGACCTCCGCTGGCGGCGGGTCTTCCCCGATGACCTGGGCAGCGGCTCCCAATATCCCGGTACGCCAGACCGTACTGTCGGGGGACGCGACCTCTGGCGTAGCGAGCTTTATGACGACGGGCAGCGGGCTCACCCCGGCCTTCACCGCCACCGCGCCATTGGTGATGACTTTCGCGGGGGGCTTCGGCGCGAACGGCGCGGCTGACCTCGTAACCTCGCTGTCGTCGGGGACGGCCACTGCTGCCTGCCCTGCGAGCAATACCGATTACGTCTACGCCACTTACGCCAGTGCGACCAGCGTGACCTGGGGCTGCACGTCGCTACAGCCGGTATACCAGTCAACCGCGCCCTCCGCCCCTTCGACGGGGCAGTACTGGTTCAACACCGCGGCCTACGTGATGCAGTCTTGGAGCGGCTCTGCTTGGGTAGCGAGCAATACGGTATTCGTTGGAGAGGCTGTAGCCGGGTCCAGCACGATTACCAGCGTGGTCAGCTATGCCTTTCAGCGTCAGTACGTCCCCCCCTGGACGAACACGCTTCCGGGTACGGTGACGGTTGTAACAGTGGCGGATAACCTCGGAACTTCGCTTAAGGATGTGAGGATTGAGATTATGAACCTCACGGCGGAAGGCGGGTATAGTGTCGGGGATATAGTGGAACCGGGGACGTCACCAGGCAGCGCTTTTGCCATGCAATTTACCCCCGCAAAGCGTCGTAATTCCAGTGTATTCGTCACGGGGTTGAGCAGTGCGTGGTACCTCGTAAACCTCAGTACCGGCGGCGGCTTTGGCGGTATTACTCCCGCAAACTGGGCCTATCGCGTTCGCGTCAAGGGAGGTTTTTAATCATGACTTACTGGTATTCCCCCACTGAAGGCTACCACGAAGGCGATGCGGTCTTTGCAGACGATCAGCCGGTTCCGCAACGCCCCGACGCCACCTATATCTGGCAGAACGGCGCTTGGGTAATTGGCCCCACGCCGGTCCCTGCCAGCGTCACGCGCTTCCAGGCGCTGGCCGCGCTGTCGAACGCGGGCCTGCTGACGCAAGCGCAAGCCGCAGTCAACGCGGCGGGCGGGCTGACGCTCCTAGCATGGGATAACGCCCAGAGCTTCGAACGCACGTCCCCGACGATGACCGCGCTGGCCGCGACTTTGAGCCTCACATCCGCCCAAGTGGATTCCTTGTTCATCGCCGCCGCGAAGATTCAGGCTTAATCCGTTGAAAATATGAAAAACTCCCTAGACTGGGATACCGGCTTACGCGAAACTAAACCGCGTGTAAGCCGGGTAGGGGAAGAGGAAAAATCCGTGGCCGGCGACGACATACTACTCCTGATGGGAAAACTGAGCGCCGACATGGAAGAAGGCATACGCCAGCGGGCGTTACAGTTCGAAAAACTGAACAGCCTGTCCAACCAAGTCACTGAGCTGTCTACCTCGTTTAACTCTCACGCAGAGAACGAGGAGCAGTGGCGGATAGCTTGGCACGCGCAGATGAAATCCCTCGCAGGGGAGGTAGGCACCATGCGCACTGAAGTCACCGTTCTCCAGCGCGCGGCGAAGATCGAAGACCCTGAATCTATCTTCAGCAAGATCGAGCGCAAGCACGTCATCCTCGGCGGCGTCGCCAGCGTGACCGGGATCATGTTTCAGGACTATATCCGCAAAGCTATCGAGTGGGTAGCCTTGCATCTCAAGTGAGGTATCTCATGGACGGGACGACATACACCAAGCTCTGCGAGGGCTGCAATCTCACCGCAAAGCTAGACCTGGGCGGTAATTTCGAGATTGGCTACGGGCACAACAGCCCGTCTATCGTCCCCGACGCCGTGTGGACGCAGGAACAGGCCGACGATCAATTCGCCATTGATTACGCGAACGCTGCCGCTTGGGCGCAAGCCGATCTGGGTGCTTCTGACTGGCTGGCGCTGGACCCAATCCGCCAGGCGGCGCTAACCGACATGGCCTACGAACTAGGAAAAGCGGGCCTAGTTGGGTTCCCCCATATGCTCCTGGCCGTGCGCCAGCAGGCGTGGGAAACCGCCGGGGAGGCTTGCCTCGCCAGCCGCTACGCTACCCAAGTTCCCGATCGCGCACATCGCACGGCGTTTATGCTGGCGAATGGAGCGTGGCCCGCGGGGTACGGCGGCTGATGGACCCCCGGGTCTTCGCCCAGCTATGCAACGAGGCTTATTCGTGTGAGCCGGATTTAGAACACAAATCCGCCCGACTGATTCTACGCGATACCGAGTACGGGCGCTGCGCCGCTTTCCGGGGAACCGACGACGGCGCTTCCGCGCTCACCGACCTGGAATTCATCCCTTGCGTGGTCAGAATGCTCGGTTTGGTTCACCTGGGTTTCTGGGAAGCTCTCGACGGGATTTACGACGCCGTTATCCCCAAGAAGCCGATCATCCTCACCGGGCACAGCCTGGGCGGCGCCCTCGCGCTGCTGCTGGCCGCACGAATGACGCTGGACGGGGCGCCGCCGAAGGCCGTGTTCACGTTCGGCGCCCCCCGGATTTCTATCGGCGGGCGTGCGCGTTTGGTGCTGCAAAACGTTCCGATCTTGATGTTTCGCCACGGAATAGATATTGTACCAGAGGTTCCGCCCGGGTTTGAGCATCCGGCGGTTCTTACTGAAATCGGCGTGGCTGGGGAACCAATCGCAGATCACGCCATAGCACGGTATCTCGCCGCGCTTTCCTGAAAGGGGAAATTATGGACCTGACCACGATTTGGACCAGCATTTGGCCCTACTTGGGGGCCGTCGTCGCCGTCGCCTCCACCATCGACGCCGCCCTGCCGCAGCCGAAACCCGGCTCGCATTGGCTGGTGCCGCGCAAAATCCTGTCTTTCATGGCCGTGAATATCGCCAGTGCCAGCAACGGAGCCCAGCCGCCGTTCACCACTTGGCTGCTGCGCATCGTCACCCCGGCCTTGCAGGCTCAGGGCTTGCTGCCCGTTGCGACCGCCGCCGAGGCTGTTGTGAAGCAAATCGAAGCCCCGGCTCCCGCGCCGGGCACTGAACCCGCCCCTGTGGCGATTACCCCGGAGCCGTCCAATGCGTAAAGTTCTCCTGCCCTTCGCCGCCCTGGCCCTGCTGGCCGGCTGCGCCAACCTGAACGACCCGACCACCGCCATCGTCACCGCTGAAACCGCGTATGCCGGGGCCGTGTCGGCTGAAATCGTCTATCTGAACAGCGGCAAGGCGGACCCTGTGCTGGTGAAGCAGATCGAGGGCTACCGCCTGAACGCTCACGGCGTTCTCGCCCCCCTGGCCGAAGCCGCCGGTTCCGGTACACCGCCGACCAGCGACGAAGCCGCCGCCGCCCAAGCCGCGGTTACGGCTTTCGAGGAATTTCTGACCGCAAACAAGATCGGGAGCAACTGATCATGGACTTGACCGTTATCCTCGCGCTTCTCAACGCCGCCGCCACGCTGCTGCCGGAAATCGAGAAGATCGTCCCCATCGCTGAAGCCATCATCTCCGGCCAGACCGTGACTTCGGCGCAGGCCGCGCAGTTGTGGACCGTCATCGCTAATCTTGAATCCGTCGCTGCCGCTAAGGCCGCGCAGGTTGAGAACCCGGCTTAAGTAAAGGAAAACGGCGTTTCCTGTACACGTCAACGCGACATGTTAAGGAAACGCCGTTTTTCTATATACGCTGAACGGGCCGGGACCGTGCGCTCAGGAGGCCGTCGGCTAAGAGAGCGTTCGCCTTTTCCAGCTCCGCCCGCTTCTCGTCCAGGTGCAGCACAGTCAGCATAAGCCGCTCTGCTGACGGGATCGGCGCGACACCGTTTCGTACGGCGGCGATTTCCATTGGCAGCATGGGGTAGGTGAATTCTTGGTGCATGACCCTATTTCCTATAGCGTTTAGCGGAGTACCCCTCCGCCGTTATGGGGAAGCCCTTGGCCCAAGCGGGCAGTTCGCACATGACCCGCTCCATCTCGGCCAGGGAGCCGAAGTCCTCGGGCACTTCACAAACGATTTCGTCGTGGACGGTGAAGGCGATTTCGTAGCCCACTTTGTCCAGGCGCTTCATTGCCTCGGCCAGCACGTCACGACAAATCGCCTGGGTACAGTTGTGGACGACCATCGCGGGGCCTCCGCCCTCGGGGCGCACAACGAAACGGTTGCGAGGTCCGCAATCGAGGATATCTACAACCTGTTCGTAAAATCCGGGGGTATCAGCAACATGGAGTCGGGCCACCCCTGGTCCAAACGATACAGGATGGTCGTGTAGTTTATTCCCGACCTCTCCGCGGCTTCCGCCACGGTGATGTCCCCAAAAATCGTGCCGATTATTCGGTTGTCCCTGCGATTGCGGGCCTGCGCCTTCATCGTGGCCCAAGTGCAATTCTCCGGGGTGTAGTTCCCGTTCACATCTATCCTCTCTAGGGTTAACCCCTGGCGATAGCCGGGGCCCGTGTCGTCCCAAAAATTCTGAAACCCCTGCCGCCATCTCTCGCAAACGCTGATTCCCCGAGCGCCGTAATTGTGCCAAGCCTGATGTGTCGGTAAACGGCATCGGTCCAGCATGGACCGCCACACATGAAACGCGGGATGTCCGGACATTCCGTGAGTAGAATTGGCTTTCCCGATAAGCTCTCTGGACTTGCACCCGCAAGACCGTGAGGCCATGCCTCGGGAACGCGATAAGTCCGAAGCCACGTACCTTGATTCTTTTCCACAAACGCAGCGCGCGACCCAATATGATTTGCATCCGTCCGAGCCGTCGTATCGTACCGCGGTCAGGTATCCGAACGTCTGCCCGGTCAAGTCCCTCGCACGATGATGCATTCTTCCAGCCCTCAATGGTGAGGATGCGGTGGTCCCCCGTCATACGAACGCCGCTTACTTCTATGGTAGGCTGGGTGCCCTTGCTGATAAGGCCGCCATGGCTGACCCATGAGTCGCCATCCCACAGAAGATCGTCCGCTTGAAGTTCCGAAATAGAAATCCAACCTCTGTACGATAGCACATCGGTACGGAGGCTCAAGCAGTTTTCGCACAGACTTCCGCCATACGTGAACTGGCGAACCCATTGCTTAGTCTGCGCGTGGACGCCCATGAAGGTTAGCTGGTCTTTCTGCCATGTCTCCCAGCCGTCGCGTTCGTACTCCCTGACTTCGCTCGCCTTGATCTTGCGGATTTCCCTGATCGGGGGGATGATCTCTTCCGCCTCTTCGATCAGCGCGGGCTTTCCGGGGGCACGGGCAAGCCATTGAACTCGGAGCTCGGGGTACGGATAGCACAGGCACCGTTTGGACGGGAGCTGCGCCCACAGGAACGACCCTGACTTTCGGAAGCGTATTTGACGCCCCGGTTCGCCAGCTTCTGTAACGCTGCCCGGCTGTCGAACGGCGGCGACTGCCGCGGCTTCCAGGTCATACCAATACTGCGTGATCTTTGGATATTTCGCCCGCCACTTTTTCTTGAATTCATCCACCTCGGCGTCAGAGAACGTAGCCGCGCCAACGGCGCCGGATTCCATTTTACGGTACGCACCGACGCCGCCTTGATATCCGAAGGCCAGTTCGCAGTTATGCACTAGCTTTCCAGATACCGTGAAACGATGGAGGGGTCCGGCGTCGAGAATGTCCCATACACGCCTTTTGGTTTGCACGACGGAAGATTGAAGAATCGGTCGGCTATCTCGGCGTCCGTGAAGTGGTACATTAACCGCTTCAACGTCGCGTCGGCGTACTTGACCTCGGGGTACATCTTTCGAAATAAGTGGATAGCCTCCACGTTCGGAGCGCGAATCCCCTTCACCTCCGAGGACCGAGTTATCCGACGATTGATCTGGTTTGTAGACTGGGGGGCAAACCGAAGATTTCCGGGGGCGTAGCCCTTGTCGTTGTCTATACGGTCTATTTCGATTTTGCGGTCGGGCTCCTCCGGGAGTGCCAGGTTGTCCAGCACCCACCGTATAGCCTCCGGTACACTCGGGAAGTCGAAAGTTATCCCCCTCCCCCCGTAGTTCGAATACTGACGGTATCTCGGGTTTACGCAGCGGTTGTGCGCCGCGTGCAGCCGTTTCGAGAGCCAGTTGTGCATGGGGTGAATAGTCTGGCTGCACGACTGGCAGCCTTTCGTCTTCCCCCGGACCAAGTTGTCGTAATTGATCAATTTCTCGGTGCCGCACTTGACGCAACGAGTATGAAGGTAACGGAACCTCGATTGGTGCCCGTGCTTGTCTAGCTTCCCCCGCCACACGACCTCCGCAGAAGTTACCACCACCCATCCAAATTGCTTCCCCAGCAACTCCGGTCTGTGCGAGGGGGATTTCTTCCCTGGCGCATTGCTCAAATAGGAGTTCTCTCCCGTCGAAAGTGAAGACAACGTGGTCGGGGGTAGCGACAAGTCCGTCATAGCAGATAGTCTCCTTTAGGCCGTTACACACGGTCCCTTTATGAGACACCCATTGTACCCCATCCCACAATTTATGGAAAGTAGTTACTTTCTCTATGGGTACAAGGCCGGAATCTGTGAGAACAAGTTGCCCCTCCGCGATGCACGTTTTCCCAGGCTGTCGCTCGGGGGACTCCTTGTTGAGGGTGGACACCGGGACGCCATAAATCGCCGCCGCCGTCACCAGATATAAATCTGGCCCTTCCTTACGGTCGAACGCCCGGAACGCCTCCAGCTTAGATTCCTCGCCGGCCAGCCAAGCGAGCCCCCGGCCTTCGATGTTAGAATAGTCCGCTACGACAAGCTTCTTGCCGGGGGCCGCGCGAATGAACGAGCGGAGGCAATCCGACAGCACGCCCATCGGCGGGCCATAAAACAAGCGGATGTTGTCCGCGATCTCGTTGGGGGTCATGCCTCATCCCCCAGCATGTCCATCACTTCCCCGATGGCGATGCTTTTCTTGTCGGTCAAAATAGACGGCCTCGGAAAATTCTGTGGCTGAAGCCGCCGCCCCGCGAATCTGCCGGTGCTGGCCCCGTGGAACTGTGCCGTGCCCTTCACCCGCCCGTTTGAACTCGCCCCCAGCCGCATAGCCTTTAGCTTGGCCGTAGACGACTTTGCGGCCTCCTGGCGCAGCATGAGCGCCTTCCGGGCCACCTCGGGCAAGCCAGGCAGTGCCAGGGCCGCCAAGACGTCCCCCTTGGCAACGGCCTCCATCGGCACGCCCTGCCCAGTTAGCCAGGCCAGGAGCGCCGCCGCCTGCGAACAAGTCCGCACCGCGCCGTTGGTGGTGAACAGCATTTCCTTATCCAGGCGAGCCTTTTCCAGCTCCACGATTTTAAGGGCATTGTCGATGGCGGGGAGGTCCACAAAGATCCCTCGATCATTGATCTCCTGGTCCAGAACCCAGAAATCCCACTCAGACGGGATCAGCGTCATAAGCCGCTTTTCGAGAGCGCGTTCGACCTTGGTGTCGGTGGCGCAATATTCACAGAGCCGGTCCATCATCTCGGCGGTGTACCACCAGACCGCCACTTCGCCCCCGGGGAGAAGCGTGGCAATCCGTTTGTCGGACTTCGCCAGGGCTAAATCCGCGTCGTAGGTTTTCTCGCCGGGGGCGGTAACGCGGCGCGGCTGCGCCATTTTCATCATCAACTTACGGCCCTCCGTGTCCTTGCGGACTTCCAGACCGGTGGCCGCAGCCGCGTTCTCCAAGCTCGCGGCGATTGACATAGCGTGAGCCATAACCATTGTGCAGCGTTCCCGCTCACGGGGGATGACCGGCCAGCCGTAGCGCTTGGACAAGAGATACCGCTCCATCGTCTGCTCGAACTGGCTGTTGTGCGCCATCGCCAGCCACTCGGGGTTTTTGGCGCACTCGATGAACTCGGGTGGGCACGGCTCCCCCCAGCGCCACATCTTCACCGGGCCGTCGTCCACCGCGTAGCTCATGCACAGGACTTCCGTGGAGGGGTCTTCGGCATATTTATGGACGCCGGAAGTCCGGAGGTCGCAGGCTGACCGCGTTTCGTAGTCCCGATGCAGCGTGGTCATCCGAAGATATCCTCCTCCGCCGGGTTGCCGACGTTCAGCCGACCGCTGCGCTCGTCAGCAAGCTCCCCCTCAAGGGTGTCCACCTTTTTCGCGAGCTCCTTGTTCTCCCGGCGCAGAATCACCACGGCCCGCACCAGCTCCGTCACGTCGTTGTTGCCTTTGTGGCGTAGCTCAATATTCAAGAGCGAGTTGTCATCGATGTCGATCATGGCGTTTCCTCCTCTTCAGGAATTTCCCCGATGTACTGGCGGAAAAGTTTTGTGGAGTATTGCCCCAGCGCGACAGCCAGTACGAACCACCAGCCGCTTTCAGCACGCCAAAAGACCAGATAAGCGCAGCCCCCGACGAGGAAAATATCCCAGATCAGCTGCACCACAAGAAACACCGCTAGGGCGATAACTCGATTGCGTTCGTTCATTTCCCCGTCCCCCGGTTAAGCGAAAATGTCCCAAGAGATGGCCTTGGCATAGAGCTCGTATTCCTCCTGCTCCAGCCGCAGCTTTTCCTTGTCGGCCTTTCTCTCGCGGACAATGCGCCGGACGGTTTTCTGCGAGAAGCCGGTGCTCTTGGCCTCCCCGTAGACCTGTTTCACGTCCTCGGCCAGCGCGGCTTGTTCTTCCGCGAGCTTTTCGATCCGGTCAATATATTGCTGAAGCGCCTCGGCAGCGATGCCGCCGATCTGACTGTTATCTCCGACACCGCGTTCGCTCATTTTACACTCCGTGTTGCATACCGACCCGTTTTAGCGTCACGCTTTGGCCGGTCGTTGAGTTCTTTGATTTTCTTGTCGCGCTCGCGGATCAAGCCAAGGGCGTAGCCGATGGCCCCGCCGCCGATCAGGAAACCCAGGTCAATGATAATCTGTAGCCAGAACATGGTTTTTCTCCCCCGAGAAAAGCTGGGCGCCGGATAAACCGGCGCCCAGCGATTTCACTTAGTCGAACATGTCAGACGCCGTGTCGCCCGCCGTTTCCACCGGCTCAAAGTCAGAGGTACTGGCGCGAGAGCCGGTGCCGCCGAGATTTTCGCCCTCGGCCACCTTCTGCACGCCGAGGAGGCTGAAGGTGATGCCCTTGCCGCCCACGTCGTGTTCCCAGGCGTAGACGCTGGCCTTGGCGACGTAGTAAGCGCCGCTGTAGGCGTCACGAGGATCGGTGATTTCCTCCACAGCCTGATTCAGCACCAGCGGCTTCAAGACGTTGGACAAATTCAGGAAGATGCCGCCGGCCACCGTGCCGGGGCGCTGTTCGCCGTCCGCGTCCACCAGTTCGGCCTGATCCTTGAAAGGAGTTTTGAACTTGGGATGCTTCAGCACAGCCTCGGCCTTGTCGCCCCACTTCTCTTTTGCAGCTTCCAAAGCGGCCTTCTTCAGCACGGAGATATCCTGGCCGGGCTCGAACAGAGCCATGATGGAGAAAGTCTCCTTATCAGAGCCCTTCACCTTCTTCGGCTTGTCCAGGGACACATAAGAGCCCCGGAACTTGGGAATTTTGACATCAATGCCCATTCTGATTTTTCCTCTTGCATTTTTCCGTTTTTGCGTGATTGCAGGGTACGGGAGAGACCTATCCGCAAAAAAATTCGTGCCCTTCCTCGGTAGGTGACGCTTGAGCGCACACCTCCGATAGCGACCGGGCGAGGCCGATGGGCACTTCGACCACGGCACCGTCAAGCGACGACTGTATAAGCCTATCCAGCATAACCTTTACGGCTTTAATACTGGCCGAACTCCGCCACTTAACGCGATTTGGCATTCACCCCTCCACCGGGCTAAAGTCAGCCTTCAAATCACGATTGACCGCGGGCCGTTTATCGGAATCCGGCGCGAACGTCAGACCCGACGATTCGGACTTGACAAAATCCCCGACCAGTGCGGCGAATTCCGTCTTGCCGATTTGGCTTTCCAGCGCCGCCGGGGTTTTCAGCCTAGCAGGCTCGTAGATATCCGACTCGGCCAGTCCGTCGCCCATGAGCGTCCGCACCGCCGCGTCCTCATCTTCCCACGCCCGCACGCCGCGCTTCTCCACCAGCTTGTAGCCGGGGACCGGCTTGCCATGCTGCATCTCCGCCAGGGCGAAGTCTTCCACAGCCTTAATCCAACCCTTCAGCGCCTTCACTTTGCCGAGGCTATCGGCAAGCGCCCGCGGATCGTAGCGAGGCCCCTTAAACGTGTCCAGCGGCGCAGTCTCCGTCAGATCATCAATCGCCGCGCATAACCCCGGCACCGGCTGCGCCGGGCACCATTTGCAGTGATCTCCGGCGAAGAGCGGCGCGGTTTCGCTTTCCGTCGCTTTCGCGGCATTGGCGAGCCGGTCAGCGAAGTCCAGCAGATCGATAGCGTCAACGTCCCACCACTTCACGTCCGACCCCATAGCGCGGGGCTGAACGATAGCGAGGTGGACCTGAGTGACCCGCCGGTTGGCCTTGGCGAGCGCGGCGCCGACCGCGTAATAGAGGAGCTGCGGGTTGTCCTCGGGGTCCACCGGCACCCCCGCCCCGTGCTTATAATCCAGAACCCAGAGTTCTCCGGTATCCGGGTCATAAATCACGCAATCGGCGGTGCCAAACAGATCGGGGTGAATCTGTTCCAGATGAAAGCGCACCTCCACGTCGAGTTCACGCTTGACGTTCTCCGTGGCGATGGCGCGGGCGGTATCCAGATAGACCTGAACCGCCGTTGTCATTTCATCGGAAACAAAAACCCACTCCCCCTCGGCGTACATAGGGGGCATCTTTTGGCGGAGTTCCCCTAAATCGGATACGTGCCATCCGGTAAACCGTTTCGCCGCGTACCCGTTCTCCAGGCAATGCGACGCCAAGGCGTGCGCCGCCGTGCCCTCTCGGGCGTACTCGGATTCGACTTGCTGAATTCCTTCGCAGAGCCGAACCGAGCCGGGGCAAGCAAACCAGCGGCTTGCCGAGGACGCCCCGATTTTGGAGTGAGCGCGGGTCATTCCGCCAGCTTACTGTAAACCGCCGTCAGAAACGCAGTGCGCTCCTCGGGCTTGATCTTGCTGACGGCGCCGTAGCCGTTGGCGACCATGAACTCGCGGGCGGCGTCCATGCCGCTCTTGTCCACCAGCTTCTGCAACTCGGCCCGCAGAAAAGCCCCTTCGTCCTTGTCGGGATTGGCTTCCTTGTACGGCGCGTAGGCGGTGGCGAAATCCACAGCAGCAGGCGCAGTCCTCAGTTCGTCGGACAGCGGGAACGGGTCTTCTGCGCCGGTCAGTCGGCCCTCTTCTGCCGCAGGCGTCAACTCGACGACATCAATGTCCCCGGCGCCCTGGTCAACGCCGACGACCGGCGTCAGTTCAGCGTGCGCCTCGTTGGCCTCCGCAGCCCGCGCCGCTTCCATCTCGGCCTTGGTGCGCCGCTTACGCTTGCGCTCGCCGTGCTGCTCCTCGGTTTCTCCTTCCTGGCGGTCTTCCGGCTGTACGGCTTCCGCATAACCCAATAAGTCCCCACCGGCATTCTTAGCAGGCGTCAGAAAGGTACCGCCAATCAACCCCGCCGAAAATGTCTTCAGCTCGGCCAGTGCCTCGTCGGCGGTGGTTCCGTAAACCTTAATCTCGATGCTCATTTTTGTCTCCGTTTTCTTCGCTTAACTTACGACCGCGGCCGCGACCACGACCGCGACCCCGACCGCGACCGCGACCGCGACCACGACCGCGACCCCGACCACGACCGCGACCGCGGCCACGAC
>Ga0224532_1000010_pt1 | contig 56549 bp, 55 predicted proteins | sample 714E115metaG_FD_179902 | JGI IMG/M metagenome (GOLD analysis project Ga0224532, IMG submission 179902) | Peat soil microbial communities from Stordalen Mire, Sweden - 717 E1 1-5 | ecosystem: Environmental > Terrestrial > Soil > Wetlands > Peat | place: Sweden: Norrbotten County, Stordalen Mire... | reverse complement strand
CTCCCTTCAAGTATTCGAATGTTTCCTACGTCGCTCCAACTCACGACGACTCCGTTCTCAAAGTCTCGTGGTCGGGTGACGATGAATCACTCCATGAAGGCGAGGCGCTTGAACTGTGGAATGGCGACGGGGCGGTGCGGCTACTTCGTCGAGAGGGTCAGGTGCTGCTAGAAGAACGGGTTGTCCCCGGCGACGATCTTTCCGAACTCTCAGACGAAGAAGGCACCGCGATAGCGGTCGAAATCGCGCGGCGACTGTGGCAACCGGGACTTCTACCCTTCCGGCCCGTATCACCCGAAGTGGCGAAATGGCTGGATCGAGCTGAGAGCGAGAACAGCGCACTCGTTCCCCTCGCTCGTGAACTGTTCGCGGAAGTGGGCGGTGGCGCCGAGTGGCTGGTGCACGGCGACTTCCATCACCACAACATCTTGCGCTCCGATCAGGGATTCGTCGCGATTGACCCGAAGCCGTACCTCGCTGACCGTGAGTACGATGTGCCTTCGTTCCTTTGGAACCCCATGAACAATGACTTCACCGACTCCTCCCAAACAGAACGGCGGATTCGAGCATTCGTAGACGCCGGACTTGACGATTTCCGGATTCGCGCGTGGACCGTGATCCGTGGTTCCTACCTGCGTACCAGCGCTCACTACGTCGGACCATTGAGAGCATTGGTCGAATAGTTCTCTGAACTTTTCAAGTGCTGCCGAAGTTCGTCCGCACTCTCGTAGGTCTTCCAGTGTTGAGGCTCCGGGCTTTTAGTTCGGTACCCGCTTGCAGTTATCTTGGGAGTCATGAGCGACGACATCTGGGCCGGGTTGGTCGACCGCTTCGCCAATGACGAGTACGCCACGGTGAAGGGATACGTGCGTACCTATGTGCTGCATCATCAGTTGCTGGAACATCTTCCGCCAACTCCCGCCTCAGTGCTCGACGTTGGTGGAGGCGCGGGACATCAATCGTTCCCGCTCGCCCAGGCCGGTTTCGACGTGACATTGCTTGACCCGTCCACAGCGATGCTCGAAAGGGCGAAGGAGCGACTACTTCAACTTCCAGAAGAGACTCAGCGCCGGGTGACATTCGTCCAGGCTGACGGCGAGCACGCCGACGAGGCCCTGGACGGTCGGCGCTTCGCCGCCGTGCTGTGTCACGGTGTGCTCGGGTACCTGGAAGATCCCGAGCCATTGGTCAGTCAACTCTGCCGGTGCGCTGATACCGGTGGCATCGTGTCGATCATGACCGGTAACGCCAAGGCTTCGGCGGTGCAACCGGCCTTGGAGCGACGCTGGGAAGACGCGCTGGCGGCGTTCGATATCCGAAGCGGGGTCGGCGTTCTCGGACTGCACAGCCGAGCCGACACGGTAGAAGAGGTCAGTGAACTCTTGAAGGGCGGCGGTGTTGAACCCGTGGACTGGTATGGGGTATGGCTCTTCGTGGATTGGCTCGAGTTCAGTGGCGTCACTTTGGACCCCGATGACGAAGAGCAGGTTGCGGCGACGGCGACCGTCGAACTCGAAGCCAGCCGACGGGACCCGTACCGTCAACTCAGTCGAGTCTTTCATCTCGTGGGACGCAAGACTTCGAGTTGATGGGAGAGCGACCATGATCAGAACCGCCAAGTGGAAGTCTCATTCGACTGGTCCCGTATCTTCGCCTTTGAATCAGTTGGCACTACCGAGGTTGACGAACTGGCAATGATTGGCACCCCCGCACCCTCGTTTCCATGGGCATTGGAGACAGTTGGCGCTTTGGGAGTGGTTATTGGTTCTTCGATGCTGAAGCAGGTATGGCGCACTGACTACGTCATTCGCACCTGGCAGCGAAACAGCCTTCTCCAATCCGGACTGCTCGCGGCATCCCTACCGTCAGTCGTCGCGTGGACTCTCATGTTCATCGACTTAGGTCTGTTGTCGGTTCCCCTAAAGCATCACTCGATTCCTGGGGTGGTGCAACTCGTCCTGGTCATCACAACTTCGTCAGCAATCATCCTGTTCTTCATTTGGGCCGTGGTGGCCTTTCTTGCGTGCGAGCGCCTGCCCTCAAGGTTTCGGCCTCCTTGCCTTCGCTAACGCGATGGTCCTCAGTTGAAGACTTGCGTATGCTGCCCACCGCAATGAGTGCACTGTGATTCGGGTGACGCACGTTCCTCTTCGAAGCGTCAATCTCGCTCGGATTCAACAATCGTGGTCACACAATCTCTGATTGCCGCTTGAGTCCATCCGCTTCGATCCTTAGGTTGCGCTTCGCAGGTCTCAACGTCAGTGGCGCAATCATCCGGCCGACTATTCCCCGTTGTTCGAATGTCAGGGTGACTTGCACGCCGCCGTCTGCCTCGTTCAACAGGTGGTGACCAGCAACCATCACCAGTCCGGACCTTTTTGCTTCCCACACAAATGACTGGCGAGGAGTCATCTCGGTCACTGTCCAGACCATTGCGCGTAGCCGAGGCTGCTTGATTCGCGCTTGGCTTCCTTTCGCAAACGGACCGCCGGCAAGACGCGTGACCTTGGTCATTGACGGTGACCATTCGGGCCAGCGTTCCACATCCATGAGAACAGTCCACACAGTTTCCGGTGATGCTCCGATACTCGTTGTAATCTTGAATCCCACGATCAGTCTCCACCAGCGTCGCCTTCGATTGGAATTCTCTCACGGTTCGCCCGTCTGTGGCCCCGTTGCCCTAGACGTCTGACGAGAGTGGCACCCCAAAGCTTGTCATGGACCTGCGTCACTCGTCGACGATTGTGCAACTCCGTCAGCAAACTCCAACCCCATGATTCGTCCAAGCGGCCACTTTTTACGTACCGTCTCGCTGGTGCAAGGACCCACCCGTGAAATTCAGCCATTGCGTGAGTGTTCAGTCCTACTTGGAATTTCGAGTGCTCTTCTCGCTCACCGACTTCTGGCGTACCAGGCGACGAAGTTGAAAGATGCGCATCGAACCCAACGCCATTGCCAAGAGCGCGCCCAGAATCACCGCGCCAAGGAGTGCCACAGAAAGCGGCAGGGTGCCCGAGAACGTGAAGAGAGTGACCTTCACGTTTTTGGGATTCTGGAAGACAAACGTCAAGATGACGGCCAGGACGACCAGAAACGGGAGCAACTTGATCCACGCCCTCGAGGTTCGCGTCGACACAATCGCTACCGAGGATCCCGCCGGCTCAACTTCAGCCTCAACTGGACCACCTTCGTGCTCGGACTTGAGGGGAGGTACTTCTTCCTCACGGCGCGAATGATTTGCCATATAGCTCCCAAATCTACTTTTCGAGTGAAGCCCTAGAAACCCCGAAGCGCTGGCCCACATCTCTGGATGAGAGATGAGTGTCACTTCTGATTATGCAACACGGACGGCCGCGGGAAGATCTTTCGAAACGGCGCCAGAAATGATTAACGGCAATCTCGCCATCACTCCCTAAGCCACCAGTCTCGGCTTGACGATGGTCAAGGAACTTCTCGGACTCCAAATCACTCCGCAGCCGCCCTTGAGTATCCGAAGGAGCCAATTACCCTTCTTCAGTCCTCCGACTCTTGACTGGCGCGACTTCTCTCGTTTCTGAGTTCAGCGAGCGCCAGATTAATCTGCAGGCGAATCCGGCCGGGCAGATGGAGATACGTGCGGTACGTCAACGCCACGATGCCGAAGAACATCGGATTGACTTTGGGAGGTTCGACCACCGGCTTCTCGAGTTCCGCGATTGGTGCCATGAGTCGTTCAATCAGATGTTCATGAACCTGGGTTTCTCGTTCGTGCGTGTTGGCAGCTAAGCGCAAGGCCATGGCAACCAGTTCACGTTGTGCGGTAACCAGATTCGCCTCGAGGGTCTTGCGATTAAGTTCGAGCGTGAACGACGTGGTTTGGTCCCTTCCCGTAGTAAGGGCGAGACGGAGTTGACGCTCCGCATCATCGAGATCCGGTTCAGCCCACGTCGCCAGCGCGTTGTAGGGACCGAGCTCGTGGTCGCTGTCGCCCACCATTGTCATGTTGAATGCAACGGGAAAGAAGCCACCCTCCAGATACTCCGTCAGTCCGCCGTAGTCGGTGTAGACGACCGGAAGACCGCAGAGCGCCGCTTCAATGGGCGTCAGACCCAGACCCTCGGAGCGGTGCAGCGAAACATAAACCTCACAGTTCTTCAGTAGTTCGAAGTAGTCAGCATCGCTCAAGTACTCGTCGATGAGTTCGGTGCGGTCCATATCGTCAATGAGTGCCAGAAGTTCGGGCGGCGACACGTCACGCAGATTCGTACTTTTGACCAGCAATCGGAGTTCGGGGTAGTCGGCCTGTATACGTTGCCACAGCGCTAACACCCCCTCAGGATTCTTTCGTCCCAACAGACTCTTGGCGTCGAAGGTCGTCAGAATGTAGCGTGGCCCTCGCGTCGATCTCTCGTCAAGTGAGCGGGCTTCACCGAGTCGGTCCACGAGGTCCAGATCAAAGGGCGTGAGCCGGTCGATCGGCACAGGCAGAACCTTCGCCATTGCCTTGGCACTCCAGTGCGACAGCGCGTGGATCCGATGTATTTCCCCCGATGCGGCGAGGGCGTGCATCTCGCTAGGGATATGTTGGAGTTCCCACGCCCAGACTGCTTCGACGCATTGCACCTTGGGATTGACACGCGACCTCGATGTCACGTGATTGTGCCACTGATCTGCGTTGACGAAGCAGAGCACCGAAGCGTTGGCGACCGCCAGCGGGTTCTTACGTCCCAGAAGCTGCGAAAGATAGTCTCGCGAGTCATTCTCGACGAACACACGATCAATCGCCGGGTGGACACCGGCGTTCTCCAATGTTTCGAGGGTCCATCGTGCTATTTGCCCAATACCTGCCGAAAGACTGAAGTAGCCGACCAGGCGGAGATCCACGGCCTCGTCCAGCGCCTGGGCTGCTGCGCTCATCACCTCGGCGCTGAGGCGAGCGTCCACGTTGGCGTGGCGTTCGAACTCCTCTGAAGCCCAGGAGATCTGGGCCATCGGGGTAATCGTGAATTCGTGGTGTGGACCGCGAAAGTACGCGCTGATCGCATTGGGGACGCCCTCGAGGGAAGGATGGCACGCCCAGCCGGCGAGCAGTGAACGTGCACGCGTACCGAAGTTCTTGTGCTCCTTGCCACACGTCAGACACGATGACCACGTCAAGGGAGTCGAGGGTCGGTAGATCTCCTCACGGACCTCTTGCAGTGTTAGCCCAGCGCGAACGTGCACGTCAGCGTCTTCGCGAAGACAGCGCTTCCACTGGGTGGGCATGGATTCACGTACCGTGGTGCCGCCCAAACTAAAGGTGACGTCGCGCAGTTGGGTCCGGTGTCGGCGCAGTTTCTCGTCATACTGCGTCGCAAAGGCCCGGGGCACTGATTGGCCGAGCACCCGACGACTGGCGTGGCGCGAGAGCGACGCCGAACGGTCCAGTTGAAAACCGCTGAAGTGGAAAAAATAGAGAGGATGCACACTGCCGTCCCAGGAGACCTTCCATTCCCCTCGGTCGAAGACCACCGTACGTTCGTGCAAGTTCCAGTAGGCGACGTTGCAACCGGGCACCTGGATCACCTGCACCGTCGCCTTTAAGGTCACGAGGTCGAGAATCCGCTGGTCGGTGAAGTAGCCGACCGCGGGGTCCACGAGACAATCGAACTGCAATTGCTCGCTCCACCAGTCAAGGAACGGCGTCGCCGACGTCCGCACCGAGCAGAAGCCCAAGTTGTAGAAACCCGCTTGGAGGATGTCGTGGGACGAAGGTCGAAACTCATCCCTCTCAATGTCGTCGAAGAAATGCGGTGTCAAGGAGACGTCCGCGCCATCATCCAAGAGATGCGTGAAGCTTTGAAAGACCTCGATGTCGGGGTCCAAATAGGTGACGCGCTGCCAACCCTGGGCGAGGAACGAGCGCAGCAACGCGGGCTTCACCGAGGTCGCGAACTCGAGCGTGCTGTAGAAGAGGACCGCTGACTCGACATCAAAGTCTCGCCAGTCCACCTCATCGATGGTGAGCACCCGATGGTCCGCGTCAGACGAGGTGGCGACCAAGTACTCATCAATTCGCTGTTGGAAATAGGCAACGTCGGTGCAGTCCTGGAGGGCCAGAACTCGCACGACGGCCGAGGGCATCACCCGGGCCAGCGACTCCCCCAAGATGAGGAACTGGCTGAGGTAGTCAGGCGTGACGGTCGCACAAATCAGATGGCTGGTTTCGGCGTCCGACCTCGTCATTGGTCCACTTTAGTGAGGACCGGTAGCCTCCCACCAAGGCGACCTTCGGAACACGTCTAATTCCCCTAGCGAGATGTCACAAACCATCATCGTTTCATCCCGTTGCAATGTAATTGAGATGCCACGTCGCCGGTGTCCATAGTGCGACAGCGAACGTAAGGGTGAGATCACACAAGGAATTAATGAACGTAACGACGAGAGTACTTATATATGGCTTGAGACTATCTACCGAAGAGCCACATCTGTTCTACTTCGATTCGCGGGTCCCATACTCCAAATGTTCCAACACGTAGCCCGCGATCCTATGCGAATAGGCCGTGAACGTAGTGGGAATCTCCACGTCGATTGGGTCACCCCAGGTCGCGTAGAGCTTGGTGGTCTGAAACAGTGGAATGAGGTCGTCCTTGAAGACGCCCTCCCACACCGCGGCGGTGACGCCGGGGGTGTGCAGGGTGATGATGTCATCGAAGACGACGAACCCTCCAGGTTTCAGTAGGGACTTCGCCAACAGAAGGTCGGAGCGGACGATGTCGTACTCGTGCGACCCGTCGACATGGACAAGACGAAAGGTCCGACCAAAGCCATGTGCGCCAAGAGTGGTGGACGCCGCCGCAATGATCTCTGGCAACTTCGCATGAAAGCGTAGGTAGTTCTCCTCAAAACTCGCCCTTGACAAGTCAGAATACGAATTGGTTCGTCCGTGGAAGTCATCGAGCGATGGCGCGACCGTCTCGAAAAGATCGCACACGACGAGACGCTCGTTGGGATTGCGTAGGTACCCGAGCATGACCGTGCTCGCTCCTTGATAACAGCCGATCTCAAGAATGTCCCCGGTTATTCGAGCTGAGCGCTGGGCTATATCAATGGCGTCAAAGAGTTCGGCGTCGCCTCGCTCGAACCAACCCGGAATGGTCTCGCGACCTTCACTGATATAGCGCGAGCGGTTCATTATTCCAAACTAGTCATCGTAGGCTTCAGCAACCTCACCATCGAGGGGCGCTACATCGACTCGCTGATAGCGACTCTGAACTACTCTGCGCTTGGAGTTCGCTCAATCAGAGTGCGTCGGCTCCCACGAACACCATTGACGTTCACGAGTGACGAGTACTCGACGCACACACCGATCAACGATGAGACCCAATGCCGTATTGCATGGGTGCCCGCGCCATTGCGAAGAGGACAGGCGGTTGTTCTGCACCGCCGAACAGGGCTCAAATCTTTCGCGGTAATCCGCGCTGGCTCACGAAGGGACCCCCGACCTCGGCAAGAGCAACGGTTGGTCGGTGCCCGACACGGGCTGGACCCCGAGCAAGTTGTTAAATATGCCGTCGAACGATCGCCGTAGACCTTGTGTCGCTTGGTGCGACCACGTCTGGTGACCTCGTCTGGGCCGGACGTTAGTGGTGACACAGACCGACTTGCGCACCAGCGAGCCCCGCGGGCTGTAACCCACGGTGAGCACGCCGAGCCAGCGACCGTCCGAGGATCGTTGGTAGATCGAACCTTCGCCGTTGCCCCGCTGTCGCATCGCCACCTCCCCTGATCATCCAGGGCGCCCAACGGTCGCGCGAGGCGTGCGACGAGAAGGCAACGGGATGCTGACGAGGTTGCTGACGGCGATGAGGCGGGCGCGACGATGGCCAAGGTCACGCGCGACGAGGCCCACTTAATCGAGCGGACCACTTGTGGGTGTTGCAGGTGGTTCGCGGCCAGTCCAGACCCACTGGTTGGCTCCGTCCCCTCGCGCTCACCGTCGGCCTTGCATACCTGGCGATGGTCGCCGGTAGAGGAATTAATCTTCCGACGCTACGAAGGGACAATACTGAGAACATGCGTCCGAAGCGGTCCCATCAAGTGCAACGCGTCTCTGATGACGAGTAGCGCTGCGGGCGACCAACCAGCCACCAGCTCATCGCCTTCAACTTCGAGTGACGCCGGCGCCACTTCCAGGAATGACAATGAACCCGCACTGGTGGTCAAGGGATTGACCAAGATCTTCGGTGATCGGACAGCCTTCTCGGACGTCTCCTTCGAGGTCGCCCACGGCGAGGTCTTCGGTTTCCTGGGTCCCAACGGCGCAGGCAAGACCACGACGGTACGCACGCTGGGCACGCTGATCGCCCCCACGTCGGGATCGGCGATCGTCGCGGGCATTCCGCTCAGCGCTGAAAACGGTGTCGAGATCCGCCAGCGAATCGCCATCATGCCCGAGTCGCCCGGTCTCTACAATCGCCTCTCGGTCACCGAGAACCTGGAGTACTTCGCCGCCCTCTTCGGTTTGCAACACCCGGCGTCTCGCATCGAAGAGGCTCTGGACGCAGTCAACCTGGCCGATCGGGCCCATGACCTGTGCGGCGGTCTCTCCAAGGGACTTCGCCAGCGAGTCGGCCTCGCGCGCACTTTGATGAATGATCCACAAGTCATGTTCCTCGACGAGCCCACGTCGGGCCTCGATCCGGTCGCGGCGCTCGAAGTGCATAACCTCATCAATGCGCTACGCCAAAAGGGTGTGACAATCTTCTTGACGACACATCGACTCGACGAGGCCGAGAAGCTCTGTGACCGGGTAGCGATCCTCAACACATCCCTGCGAACCGTCGGGCGTCCCGCCGACCTTCGAACCCAGCTCTTCCACAACGCCCTTATCGTGCGGACCCTCGCAACACTGAAGGATCCCGCCTCGCTCTTTGGCGGCATTGCCGATATCACCGACTGGCACTCGAGCGAGCCAGGACGGTACGAACTCGCGGTTTCCGACATCACGCGGGCGGCACCAGTAATCGTCCGCGCGCTCGTGGGCGCGGGAGCCGACGTCCTTTCTATTGGCGAGGACGAGCACTCGCTCGAGGACGTGTACCTCGCCCTCGTCAATGAAACCAGTGAGGCGCCACAGTGACGGGCTTCAACTCCGCACGATTCATGGCTGTGGTGAAGAAGGAGATGCGCGATTATCGACGCAAGCGTTCTATCGTTGTCACGATGATCATCCTGCCCTTCATGTTTCTCATCGAGCCGGTCGTCGCAATCTTCATCGTTCCGGCCTCGTCGAGCGTCGCGGGCGCTCGCAATTACGTGGTACTGCCCATCATCTACCTGCTGTTGATTCCGAGCATCATGCCGAGTACCGTGGCAGCCTTCACCGTCTTGGGCGAACGCGAACAAGGCACGCTCGAGCCCCTCCTGACGACGCCCATCAGCCAGGAAGAATTCATCGCGGGTAAAGCAGCGGCGGTCCTGCTGCCGACCATGGTGCTGTCCTACTCGATCTACGCGCTGTTCTTACTCGCGGCCGAACTGTTCGCCACGCCGGTGGTGTCCTCGGCGATCTTTGACCAGGGGGCCTTACTGGTCGTCCTGATCGTGCTGGCGCCCTTGCTCGCGTGTTGGTCCATCGCGGTCGGCATGGCGGTGTCGGTGCGCGCGAACGATATCCGCGTCGCCCAGCAACTGGGATCGCTGGCGAGCATCCCTCCCGTAGTCCTAATCTTGATACTCGCCGTGGGGGTGCTGCACCCCACGATGTCGGTCGCCTTGATCTTCGCCCTGGCCCTGTTGGCCATTGACGTGCGCGCCATACGGATCGTTGCTCACATGATGAACCGAGAGCGGCTGGTCACCGGATCCAAGGCGTCACCGACGAGGGCGACGACCGGTCTCGTGGGCCGTTTGCGGAACCGCTGATACTGACCGAAGGTGGCGCCCGCTGTACTGCCAGCGGGAGGACTCGAATGTAAAGTTTCCTTGACTTCTCTCCCAATGTAAAGTACACTTTACATCATGGAAAACGACGTCCGTGAGTACCGCCGAACGAGGGAACTTTCACAAGCCGAATTGGCGGTGGCGTTAGGCGTGTCGCGCCAAACCATCATCGCCATCGAGAGCGGTCGGTACTCGCCGTCACTCCCCCTGGCGTTTCGGATCGCTCGATTCTTCGACGTGCCCGTAGAGAAATTGTTTAACCCTTCTGAGGAGGAACTGTGACCAGATCCAAGTACGCGAGATTGATCGCTCCCGCATCAACCCTCGCGGTGGGGACGGCGGCGGCTATCGCGGTGCGAATCGGGCATACGTGGACCGACGCGATCGTCTTTGAAGTATTCATTCTTGTGCTCAGCACGGGTTGGTTCCTTCTCACACTCACTAAGAGCGACGTCGGCGCCATCTACGGGCAACGTCAAGACGAACGACAACAACACGTGGTCCTTCGAGCCTCTCGATTCGCGATGATCGTCTTGTTCGCGGTCACCTACCTCACTCTCTTGATCCAGGTCGCGTCGAACAAGGTCTACTGGCAAGAGGACGTCATCCTCAGCGTCGGCGGCGTGTCGTACTTCCTGGGCCTCTTGATGTACGGATCCCACAACGAGGACGACCAAGGCACCCGACGAGGAATCATGGCGAGCGACGCGGACGGAGCGAACAATGTCATCCCTCCGATGTAGTCATCGCACCACGTTGATCTCCTCATTGGTCCCAGCAGTACGATGGTCTTCCAAGTCCCTTCGGGGCAGTGCGGGCGGACAACATGAATAATGGAGTGCCCAATCGATGGTCATTCTGGTCCGATCCCTCGTGGCGCCTCTATCGCATCACTCAATTCGTCATCGTCGTGATTCTTTTGACCTTGCTTGTGCTCTACCTTTCAGGCGTTTCCTCAGTCCTGTACCCGCTGAGCACGGCCGTGATCTTAAACATCGTCGCCGCCACGTTCGTGGTAACTCGGACCATCCAGTTGCGCATGAAGAACGGTCCCCGAAAATAAGCGATAGTGCGTGGTCATCCGACCGCGACCGGAGCCCGCATCTTCGTGACGCTGGGGACCATGAGGGTAAAGCCCACCAAGACGACTAAGAGGACGGTGGCGCCCACGATGGTCGCCGTGATGCCGCAGGCGGCCGCGATGGGGCCGACGATGGCCATGCCGACGGGCAGAAAGACCAGCGAACCGAACCAGTCGTAAGCGCTCACGCGTGAGAGCACCTCTGAGGGGACCTCGCGCTGCATCGTCGTGGTCCAGAGCGTGCCAAAGAGCGTGAGCCCGATGCCCGCGACGAATCCTCCGCTCGCGATCACGAGCACGGGAGCACGAAACGCCAGCGCGAGCAGCGGCCACACCCAGGCCGCCGTCACCGCGGTCGCGACGAGTAAGGGACGCACCGGATTCCATCGAAGCATGATCAGGCCCCCCAGAACGGCCCCGGCGCCTTCGAGGGCGAGGATGAAGCCCCACGCCGCAGCGCCGCCGAGCGACTCCTTGGCGATGACTGGTCCGAGCACGAACACCGGCGCGAAGATCAACACGTTCACGCAGGAGAACTCGACCACGATCACCCAGAGCCAGGTGCGCGACCAGAACTCGGTCCAGCCCCCCCGCAGCTGGTCGAGGAACGTCTCGAGTGCTTCGCTCGCCACCCACTCGATCGAGATCAAGTACAGGCTTACGACGCTCACGGCGTAGGTCACGCCGTCAATGAAGACGGCCCAGCCCGGACTGGCGACGGCGATGATGATTCCCGCCACGGCGGGCCCGATGATGCTGGCAATGGAACCGGACAAACTGTTCAGTGCATTGGCCTGCAGCAGTCTGTCTTCGGAGACCACCTGAGGGACGAGACCCGTCATCGCGGGGTTAAAGAACGCCGAACCGATTCCCACCACGGCAGCGAGCACCATGAAACCCCACAGTGGCGGCGATCCCAGAAGGATCCACGCACCCAGACCGAGCTCGGACAATGTGCGCATCGCGTCCGAGGTCAGCATGACCACTCGCCGGCTGAGACGGTCGGCGAGCACGCCGCCGACCAGGATCAAGATGACCACGGGCGCGAGTCCCGCGGCCGACACGAAGCCGACGTCGCTCGCCGTCCCGTGTCGAAGTACCGCGAAGGTGATGGCGACCGGCGCCATGCCGGTGCCGATCTGCGAAGCCGTCTGGCCCAGGAAGAACAACCGGAAGTTCCGTTCCTTGAGGGCCCCCACCCACTCGTTCATCCTCACCCGTCAAGCGTATTGCCAAGCGACATAGCGAATGGGCGAGCACAGTACCCGAGGTCATTCACGTTCGAAGACGTGACGCTGCTGACCAAGTGACCCGGAAGAGTGGTGAAGTTCTGGTCGTTACTTGGGCGTGGCGACGAAGACCGGGATCTCACGATCCGTCTTCACTTGGTACTCCGCGTAGGGAGGAAACGCGGCGACCGCTCGCTCCCACCACGTCGCTCGCTCCTCGCCACTGATCTCTCGAACGTCGACGTCGAACGGTTCGGGTCCATCCTGGATCGCGACCTCGTCGGGGTGCGCCAACAAGTTGTAGTACCAGACGGGGTGGCTCGGTGCACCACCCTTGGAGGCCACCAGCGCGTACGCGCCGTCGTGGTGGACTCGCATGAGTGGCGACTTTCGAACCTTGCCGCTGCGGTTACCGCGGGTCGTCACGATGATGATCGGCAGACCCGTATCGCGCAAGGTGTTCGCGCGCGTACCGTTCGATTCCTCGTAGGCCGCGACTTGATCTCGAACCCACTCGGCGGGACTGGGCTCGTATTCTCCAACGACTGGCATGCAGACAATGTAGCGCCGCGACCTGGCGATCTCGCACACGTAGAGAATGGACGGGACTCACGAGTGGCGGTCGCTTGACCTTCGCGAGAGTTTTGGTACGTTTCGAAGGTGCGCCTTCGTTTCGCGGGAACGATCTGGGAGTGGCGCGGACCGGCGCCGTACTACTTCGTCACCGTGCCCGACGAAGAAAGTACGGAAATACACGCGGTGTCGACCCTCGCCTCCTACGGCTGGGGAGTCATTCCCGTACGCGTGGAGATCGGCGAAACCGAATTCGAGACCTCACTATTCCCACGAGATGGCGCGTACCTCGTGCCGCTCAAGGCAGCCGTGCGAACACGAGAGCACCTCGAACTTGGCGACTACGTTGAGATCGCCCTCACGGTGCATCTTTCGGACTGAGCACCGCCTTTCAGGCACCTGGGCCCGAGGCCACGACTCTTCGTACTCGCCCGATTACTTGGTCTCGACGTCAGTGCAAGTCTGCACATTCTTCGCGTTACCGCACTCAATCAGCCAGACTCTACGCATGGCCAACGCTGAAGGCGCCGTTCGCAGGGCGACCGACGACGATCTGCAACGGGTTCTAGAGCTTGACGAAACGACACCCGTAGGCCACCCCCGTCGCGCCATGCTCACCTCACGGATCCACCAAGGCAATGTGCTGATCTTCGAACAACGAAGCCTGGTCCTTGCCTACGCCGTCCTGGTGCCGCGGTCCTTCTTCGGACGCGACTTCGTCGAACTCATCGCAGTGAGCGTCCACGAGCGCCGGCGCGGCATTGGTGGACTCCTGTTGACTACTGCCGTAGCACTTTCGTCCACCGATCGAATATTCACGTCGACCAACGAAACCAACTCCGCGATGCTCGGTGCGCTTGCCCGACACGGATGGCAGCTCAGCGGGCGACTCGAGGGCATCGACGAAGGAGACCCGGAGCTGGTGTTCTACAAGGACGCCGCCAGATCGCACGAGACGCACCTAACGAGAAGGTGACCCCGGCCCCGCAAGAAGCAGTGGCGAAGGAGTGGTTCAAGCGTCCTTCTCTAACACCGCTACGTACGGTTCGCTGTGTCCGTCACTGAACACCCGACTCTGATGCCAACCGGTCCCGCGCAGCAGTTCGCGCATCTCACGCGGGGACACGTAGAGCCAATTGAACCAAGGGCCTCGCAGGTCCTCGTAACGAAATCGAAAACGCCCCTGGCCGGGCGCCAACCCCCGGGCCTTGTTGAGCCGATAGTACGTACGGTCAAAGCCGGGTGCGCCACCGAAGTAGGCGCTCGTGCTCTCGACGAGAATCCGGGCACTGGGGATGGTGCTCGCCGCGAGTCCCTTCAGCACACTGTGGGCGCGGCGCGGCGTACCGAAAATGCCAAAGTTATTGCCGAACAGCACGAAGGTGTCGAAATCGCCACCCCTGGATCCCAGGTCTTCGAGCGGTGCGCGAAGGACCTGATTGACACCTCGAAACCTGGCAGCCCTTAGGGCCAGGGGTGACGTGTCCAGTCCCACGACGTCAACGCCGCGACGCTGCAGTTCCAATGCCACCCGGCCCGCGCCACAGCCCACGTCCACGACGCGACCCCGTATCGAACGGATTGATGCGCGCTCGGCGCCCGGCCAATCTCTGAACGGCGCGAGGTACACCTCGGGGCCCGCGCCGAGCTGGGCGAAGCCGTCGACTCGCTCGAGTACCTCGAACGACGTGCCACCGCGAGCCCAGTCCAGCAGCGCCCGGCCAAAGACGTCTTCACTGTTCTTGCGAGCGCTCGCCATATTTCCTCTCGACGTACCTGCTGGTGCGGTCCGTACCGGAGGGTACCATCGACGCCACCCCACGACGCCAGACACAGCGTTCGCTCCGCGTTCGCGACTTCACCGCCGGACGTCACACTGCGGGACCTACACTCGATCGAGGGAACACGACGAAGACCGAGGAGCGACGTGACCACCTTACGTAATCGACCCAACACCGCACTGCTGGTCATCGACGTGCAACAAGGTGTCGTGGAGCAGGCCTACCAACGCGACGCAGTGATCGCGAACATCAACGCGTTGGTGGAGAAGGCTCGCACCGAGCACGTACCCCTCGTGTGGATCCAGCATTCTGATGAGCAACTCGAGCGGGGCAGTGACTCGTGGCGTCTCGCCACCGAGTTGCACCCCGACCCCGCCGAACCACTCGTGGAGAAGCACTACGGCGACTCCTTCGAGGAAACCACGCTCGAAGACGTCCTCGCGGGCCTCGGCGTCGGTCGATTGGTGGTCACCGGGGCGCAGACCGACGCGTGCATCCGTTCAACGTTGCACGGCGCTTTCGTGCGCGGCTACGACACTCTCCTGGTCAGTGACGCGCACACCACCGAGGACGCCACCGAGTGGGGAGCACCGACCCCCGACAAGGTCATTTCGCACACCAATATGTACTGGTCGTTCCAAAGCGCCCCGGGAAGAACCGCCGGCACGGTCGCGACGAGCGACGTCGACTTTCGAACCCCCTGACGAGTGTTCCCCTCGACGTTGCTTCACCGCTCAGTGGTCGTGGTCGTCAATCTCAGGTTCACTGCCTCGCGCGCTGCTCGCGAAGCGTCGCGCGAGCAACGCGTCCAGACTGAACCGACCCGGCCCCAGCAGCACCACAACCAGGGCCAATGCTCCAAGAGCCAGATTGAGTTCGTAGCCCGGGTTGAGCGACTGGGAGTTGATGCCGTGCGCCCAGGTCACGGTGATCATCGCGAGCACCATATCGCCCGCGAGAGCCAGACCGGCGAGTCGTGAGCCCACACCAATGATCATGACGAGACCACCGCCGAGTTCGACGACGCCGCCCAGCACGGCGAAGAATCCGCCCGGATGCAAGTGGGCGACGGTCGAGAAGAAGATCGCCGTGCGATGGATTCCTGGTCCATTGAACGCGCCAAAGAGTTTGCCCGCCCCGTAATAGATGAAGATCCACGCGAGTATCGCCCGTGCCACGACGAGAGCGACGTCGCGAAAGATGAGAGGGCTGTTCGGCGAAACGACTGCCCGGACGACACCCGACACCTGGGTGGACCGCGGGTGGAACTCGTTCACCACGAGGTGCGCTCGACGAGCTCGCCCGTGGCCTCGTTGGTCGACGCCACGTCGAGCGTGGCCTGCGAACCCTGGCGCAAGGGGCGAAAGGGGCCCACCAATTGGGCGACGAAGACCTTCAGGTGATGAGGCTCGTTGCCGGCTTGTTCGACCGCGAGTGGTCGGCCGGGCAGGCCGGTGTCCATTCGGATCGTCTCCTCGGTCGGGAACACGGCCCGATGAAAGAACTGATCCCAGATCGTCAGCGCGAATCCGAGATTGACGTCCTGGCGACCTTCGAGGCGGTGGTGAATCCGGTGATAGTTCGGACTGACCAAGAGCTTCTCGAGCGGACCGAAGCCACAGTTGGTGTTGGAGTGTTCGAAGGCTACGACGCCCGCGTACACCACGAGCATCGTCGTGGGTACCGCACCATTGGCGAGCAGGACGATTCCCGGCAACAGCGCCACCAGATAGGACACGTGGATCAGCGGGTGCGTGCGAAAGACCGTGAGCACGCTCATGTCCTCTTGGGAATGGTGGAGTTCGTGGAAGCGCCAGAGCACACGCACGCGGTGGTTCGCCAGGTGGGCAAACCAGTTGCACCCGTCCATGGCGACCATGATCAGGGCGATGATCGCCCATTTCGGCACCACGCTCGTCCTCGGGACGACGACCCACGGAGCAACTCGGCGAGCGACCTCGGCGAACGAGAGCGCCAGCGCGGTACCGAGTGGCACGACGAGTGTCGCGTTCAAGGCGGTGTAGAGCGCGTCTTGGCGGTGACCGCGAGCGATCATCGGGCGACGCTGGGCCGGGCGAAGTCGTTCGATCACGAGAAGCGTGCCCACGATGAGCAGCGTCGCGGGACCAACGATGACCACACGCAGGCTCGTCATGGACTGTGTGAAACTCGACCCACCCCACTTGCTCGCCCAGCCAATGGCGATGAGCGTCACCGCGACGCCCACGATCAAGAACGCCGGAAGATACAGAGCCTTTTGACTTCGACTCGCCACTCTGGTCGTCGCTGCTTGGACGGCGTCACGCGCGGCCGAGCCTCGGCGGGTCCGCGACACCGGCACGAACCACGACGTCACGTGGCGCCGATCGACCGGTCGAGTCGCATTAGAAACCCACGCCTCCACCCCCGGGGCTGGTAGTGGTGGTGGTCGCGCCCCCCGAACCCTTGGCAGTGGTGGTAGTGGTGTTCGTGGTAGTGGTGGCGCCTGATCCCGATCCCTTCGAGGAGAGCACGATGGAGGACCACTTGCCCCAGGTGTCATCGACGTTGCCCTTGACGTCACCGGGTTTCGCGTCGCCCGAGAAGTAGTAGAGCGGCTTGCCGCCGTAGGTGACCTGTCGAACGCCACCGGGTCGATTTACCACGCCGATCTTGGACGCCGCCACTCCCTTACCCGCCGCCGCGGCCTTGACGCCCTTGGGCAGCGTGAGCTCGGGCCAATACTTCAAGCACGTCGCGGTGCAGGCGGTCTTACTCGGCGTAAGGGCGTAGAGAGCGTTGCCACTCACCAGGATCGTCCCGTAGGCCGAGGTGGTCTCGGTCGAAAGGACCACCGACTTGGCAGCGTGACTTGACGCGCCCGCGCCGCCCGGAGTGATCACCAAGAGCGCTCCCGCGAGTAAGGAACCCAACGCCATTCCAGCACTAGATCGAGACCTCGCCAACGCTCGCGTCATTGTTCTGCCCCGTCCCTTGAGTGGTTTCCCGCCGTGTCATCTTGACGATACAGGAGCGACCGGCCGGTAGCGACGCCCATTACGCGAAGGTCGCTACTGCCAGAATCCGAGTGTCGTACACCGGCGTGTCATGAATGTGTCCAGACAAAATATGCATTCCCTAAGGCACGGTTAGCGCGAGCGACCCAGCACCCGTCGCGCGGTGGTTCGCCGAATCGGCCCGGACGTTCAGTTTCACGTCGCGAACTTCGAGCCGCTGGCCACAGTGATCGCAGACCATGACGGCGTGGGCGACTTCACCACACGAAGTGTGCGTGACCGTCACCGGTGGACCGTCGGGCGCCGCGTACTGGTCACCCCATTGGCGCATTGCTGCGAGGACGGGCCAGAGGTCCAAGCCCTTGGCAGTTAACTTGTAGTCATCGCGTGGCGGATGCACCGAGTACGGGACCCGCGTGAGAATCCCCGCGTCGACCAGAGTGCACAGTCGCGAGTGCAGGATGTTTCGCGAAATCCCAAGGCGGCGCTGGAAATCCTCGAATCGGGTCACGCCCATGAAACAGTCGCGCACGACCAACATGGTCCACCACTCGCCAATCACCTCGAGGCACTGGGCGACCGAGCAATCCATTCCTACAAAACTCTTGCGTTCCATAAAATAAGTCTAGTTAGTTGCATCATAGAACGCAAGAAAGTATGGTGCGTTCCATGACAAAACTGACAGACACGTCGGCCGGCCTCGCGTCGCTCAGCGACCCTCGACGCCGGGCCATCTTCCTCGTGACCGCGCTCGGCGCCTTCATGGGCTCCCTCGACCTCTCGATCGTGAACGTGGCGTTCCCCGCGCTCGAGCGGGCGTTCGCTCACGACCCCCGCGCGAGCTTGGCGTGGATCATCACGGGCTACAGCATCGTGTTCGGTTCGCTCCTGGTGATCGCTGGGCGCACCGCTGATCGCCTCGGGGCGAGAAAGGTCTTCTTCGCCGGACTCTTGGTGTTCTGCGTCGGGTCGCTCTTCTGTGGTCTAGCACCCAGCGTGGGTTTGCTGATCGGCGGACGCGTGGTGCAGGGCGTGGGGGCCGCGATGATGCTGCCCGCGTCGCTCAGTCTCCTGCTCGCGGCCTACCCCCTCGAGCGACGTTCACAGATGGTCGCACTGTGGGGAGGCATCGGTGCACTCGCTGTCGCCACGGGTCCGTCCTTTGGCGCCGCACTCATTACCGGGCTCGGATGGCGCTCGGTCTTCTACGTCAACGTTCCGATTGGCACGGTCGCTTACCTGCTTGGACGAAAGGTCCTGCTCGCCACGGCGAGCGCTCCCTCCACGGCTTCCCCGGACTACCCCGGAGCAGCGATACTGAGCGCCGCCCTCGCCTCGCTGGTGCTCGCCATTTCCGAGGGACCGAGTTGGGGGTGGTCGAGTTCGTGGATACTCGTGGGCTTCATCGTCGCGGCTGCCCTACTCGCTTTTTTCCTCTTTCGTTCGAGTCGCCACAAAGAGCCGGTGCTCGACCTCACGCTCTTTCGAGCACGCTCGTTTCGCCTCGCGAACACGGCAGCCTTCCTCTACTCGATGGGATTCTTCGCGATGTTGCTCGGCAACATCCTGTTTCTCACGAGCGTCTGGCACTACTCAATTCTCAATGCCGGGCTCGCCGTAACGCCAGGTCCCCTGGTGGTCGCCGTGGTATCGGGACCAGCCGGCAAAATCGCCTCCAAGTACGGCTTTCGACCCGTGCTGCTCATTGGCTTCGCCACCTACGCAGCGGGTGTCCTCTGGTACGTGTGGCGGGTACACCTCGCAGCTCACTACCTCACGTTGTGGTTGCCCGGTACCCTCATCGTCGGCCTGGGCATCGGACTCACCTTTCCCGTCTTGAGTGCCGCCGCCGTGTCGAGTCTCCAGAGGGAACGCTTCGCCGTCGGTAGTGCCGTCAACCAAACTGCTCGTCAGATCGGTGGCGCACTCGGCGTGGCACTGCTGGTCGTGCTCTTAGGTGAACCAACCAGCGCCGGAGCCGCACTCGCGAACTTTCACCACCTCTGGCTGTTCGTTGCGTCCATGGCCCTCGCGTCGGGCGTCGTGTGCGTGGGGCTCGGTCGTAGTTCGGCCCAGAGCGTCGACGACGCGGACATCAATGTGGCCAAGAGCCACGTCCTCGAAGAAGTGCTGGACGGCGAGATCGTCGTACCGCTCCATCACCGGCGCACAATTAAGTAGACGTTGGCACCTCACCGCCACCCTGGTTCAGCGCACGTACCCACTCGTGAGACGGGCGGGGGCGCTCGCGAGCCAGGCGTCTCGAATGGCCTCAGCGAGCTCGCGCTTCGTGGCTCGGTCCACCTGCACCAAGACGGCCGCGTAGCCATCGAAGTGCGAAATCGTGAAAAACGACCTCGGGTGGGCGGCCAGAGCAGCCTGCTTGTCATCCAGGTCCTCGACGGATAACGCCAAGATCGGTCCGCTGGGCTGCGTCACGTCACCACGTCGCTTCAGGTCGGCTTTGGTAAAGGGCCGTTCCCACATGAAGGCCTTACCCGCAACGAACCAGGTGCGGTTCCCGCGGCGCGTTCCTTCCGTGACCTCGTCCAGTTGATGGGCGATGACCGAGGCTTCGTCGACCGTCGACACGTCGCTACCCTATTCGGGCGCCTCGAAATCTTCACACCTGAACGCCCGCGCGTCGTTTCGCGAACTCACTTTGGGGTTTGGCGCCGAGCACGCGTAGACAGCTCTCTCGAAAGTACCTAGGGGTTGCGGTCAGTGCACCAATGCGCGCAGGTCGTCGAGGTCGACGAACCGACCGAGCGGCCACTCGAGCTTCTCGAAAGTGACCGTCACACCCAATTCGTGCAGCACGGTCAGCAGTCGCTTGATCTGCTCGGTTTCCTTGCCGCTCTCCATCTCCGAGAGATAGACGCGTCGAATGCCGGTCCTGCGCGAAAGTTGCTCTTGGGTCAGTCCGGCTTCGGCCCGGTAGCGCCGGATGGCGTCGCCGATGGACGCGGCGGTTTCGATGTGAAGAGGCCCTTCGACTGCTCGCTTACGATTATTTGTCTCCATATCCACTCAACGTACGCATGTCTGGATATGAGTCCATCATCCACGTGCACCTTTCAACCCGGGCAATTTGGCCCCGGCACGCCTAGTGCAAATAGCTCAGGCGTCGTCGTAGCGCAATGACCTCGAAGTCTCTGGCGACACCGAGCAACCAGAACGGGATTCGGAGGCGTACCCTTCGGTCCCGCCTGACGAGTCGCACGAGGGGCACCGGACAGGATTTTCCTCCTGCACGATGATTCGAAACTGCTGACGCACGTTACCGTCTACTGGAACGGACATCGGTGGAAAGCCTCCCTTCGAGACGGCGTCTGCCGGGCCGCGAGCCGACCAAAGGAATCATCATGGACCAACGAGTCATTGTCATCACCGGCGCCAGTGACGGCATCGGTGCCGAGGCTGCTCGCACGCTGCACGCCCGTGGCCATTCGGTCGTCGTAGTCGGGCGATCACCGAAGAAGACCGAGCTCGTCGCGCGAAGCATCGGCGTGCCCTTCTACGTCGCAGACTTCGCGATTTTGGGCGAGGTCCGCCAGTTGGCGTCCGACTTGCGTCGTGACTTAGCGCGTATCGACGTCCTCGCCAACAACGCCGGGGGGATCTTCGCGAAGCGTGAACTCACCGTTGATGGTCACGAGAAGACCATGCAGGTCAATTATCTCGCACCATTCCTCTTGACCCACGAGTTGATGGACGTGCTAATCGCGAGTCGCGCTTCGGTCTTAAACACCTCAAGTATTGCTGCCAAGGTCTTCAGCCGTTTTGACATCAACGACCTCGAGGTGGCCAAGGACTACTCCGCGCGCGTCGCCTACGGCAACGCCAAATTGGAAAACATCTTGTTCACCCTCGAATTGCAGACCCGCTTCCACGATCAAGGCATCTCGACCGCCGCCTTCCATCCCGGCAACGTCGCGACCAATTTCGCCAATGACACGAACAGCCTCATGCGCTACGTGTACCGCACGCCCCTTCGAAAGCTCTTCCTGGTCTCGACCGCCAAAGGGGCGGACAACCTGATCTGGCTCGCCAACGGCACGCCGGGAAAGGACTGGCAGTCCGGGAAGTACTACATCAAGCATTCGATCTCGAACTCGCTCGACCGCCAGGCCCTCGACCCGGAGATTTCTCGTCTCCTGTGGGAGAGGTCACTCGCCTTCGTCGGGGCCTAGGCGGACCGTCGAGTTCAAAACGAAGTTACCGCAGTAACTGCGAAGGAGAGATTGCTCGACCCCATTAGTCTGGCGCTTCCGAGTTCTTCCTGAAAACGCAAGGCGACCTTTCTCATGGCTCCACCCACCATCCGACGCTCGTACCGGGCGACCTACGCCGTACTCGCGCTCGCCGTGGCTGGATTCGCCCTGCTGCAGTCCCTCGTCATACCCGTGCTCCCTACGGTCCAAATCGGCTTGCACACCTCCCAGAACACGGTCACTTGGGTACTTACTGCCTACCTCCTGTCCGCAGCGATCTTCACCCCGATCATGGGTCGCCTCGGTGATATGTACGGCAAGGAACGACTGCTCGTGCTCGCCCTCGTCGCCCTCACGTTGGGCTCATTGCTCGCGGCGGTCGCGAGTTCCATCTCGTTGATGATCGTGGCTCGCACCATCCAGGGGATAGGCGGTGGTGTCCTACCCCTTTCTTTCGGGTTGATTCGCGACGAATTCCCCAAAGAGAAGATCATGGGCGCCATCGGCTCCATCGCGGCACTCGCCGCGGCGGGCAGTGGCGTCGGCATCGTCCTCGCGGGACCAATCGTGAATGCCCTCGACTACCACTGGCTGTTCTGGATCCCGATGATCGTGATGGCCTTTGGAACGGTGGCGGCTCACTTCGTGATCCCCGAGTCCGATGTTCGCACGCCGGGCAAGCTGAGTTGGCCCGGTGTCGTACTCTTGTCGGTCTGGCTCGTCGCGATCATCCTGGCCATCAGCGAAGCGCCCACGTGGGGCTGGGGCTCGGCACGAGTGATCGGCTTGATCGTCCTGGGCCTCGCTGTCGCGGTGGCGTGGGTATTCGTCGAGGCCCGCTCGAGCCACCCGCTCATTGACATGACGATGATGCGTATCCCCACGGTATGGACCACAAACTTGGTGGCCCTTTTGTTGGGAGTCGGCATGTACGCGGTCTTCGCGTTCCTGCCCGAATTTCTCCAGACCCCTCGTTCGGCCGGTTACGGCTTCGGGCTGAGCATCACGAAATCGGGTCTGGTCTTACTGCCCGCGAGCGTGTTCATGTTCGTCTTCGGCATGTTGTCAGGCCGGCTCTCGCAACGATACGGCAGCAAGTCCGTCCTCGTCGCCGGACTCTTCGTAGGCATCGTGAACTTCGCCATCCTGACGTTCGCGCACGCCGCCCAATGGGAGATCCTTCTCGCCATGGTGGTTGAAGGTGTCGGTTTCGGCCTCGCCTTCTCGTCGATGTCGGCACTCGTGGTCGTGGCCGTGCCACCGCATCAGACGGGCGTGGCGAGTGGGATGAACGCGAACATTCGAACGATTGGCGGTTCCGTGGGCGCCGCCGTGATGAGCAGCATCGTGACGTCCGGCGTGCGCGCGGGCGACATCCCACCCCAGTCGGGCTACACGCATGGTTTCGCCCTGCTTACAATCGCCGCGTTCGCGGCCACGATCGCCGCGTTCTTCGTGCCAGGGCGACTGCGCCCACCCGCGACAATGACCGAGGCGACGCTGCCCCACGGCGAGCTCGGTATGGTTGCGGCGGGTACGCTCGCGGGCGACGAGTCCGAGTAGTTCCCTCGTGCGCAGCGGTGTCATGGCGCGAAATCCTCGAACATTGCGCTCAACCCCGCCCCGTCCTCACGCGACTTGACGCGTGTTTGAGATCGCAACGGGGTGGGAACCCCAGGAGTGAGGCAATTACCCACAATATGGTGATTCGCCCCACCCTTGAAGAAAAGAAGCTTCGTTCACTTACAGCCTCCTCGGGTATAGGCTGGAGAGAAGAAGTGGATGTTGAAAAGTTCTTTCAACGTCAACTTGACGGACTGTCGCTCCAGACCTTGGTGACTTGGCAAGAGCAGGGTAGCGCGATGAGCGAATCCGACGACTCGAACGGCACCACGGGGGTTCCCCCGGCGCCGCCGAGTGCCACGGCCGATGAGAACCTGACTGACTATCTCTTCGATGCACGAACCCTCGAAGCGAGCTTCGGGGGCGACGCGAAGGCGCCTTTTGACAAGAGGAATCTCTTCCACGCCTCGATCGCCCGTCGTATTCTTCACCAGTTGTCATCCAACGGCGATCCGGACACGAATACTCAAGTCGGGAGGTAGGTTCTCGTGAGGCCACCATGCCGTGTCCTGGAGTTATCGTCCTTCTCACCCAGAACCACGACCCGGAGTGCGCTCGTGCTTCGTTCGGCACATTCCACGCCATGCCATGGCTTCGTCAGAGACTTTACCCGACGATGAGTTCCTTGCACCGAGGAATGGTGGTAAGTGACGTTGACCTGTGCACCCTCTGCGAATCTGTTCCGACTATGGCGTGGACGTCCTCGCCAAAAGGAAACAGTCAGTACCTGAACGGCCTCGGGGAACTCTACACCGGTCTTAATCTCGCGGAGGGCGCGAAATGGGACTGGTTCACTCTCGCACACCCCGACGACGTCAAGAGAGTCCAGAAGGAATGGAAAATCTCGATTCATGACTCTTCGCCATTCTCCTCCCGGTACCGCGTGCGTCGCGCCGACGGGATCTATCGCTGGCACGAAGTCAAAGCACAACCGGTCAACGACGCCGACGGACACCTGCGAAACTGGCTTGGAACGGCGACCGACGTCGACGACGTGGTGCTGGACCAGGCCACTACGCGGTCTGAACAGCGTCAAGCCCGCGAGACCTCAGCGTTTCTCGCGTTGGTTCTCCAAGACGTCCCCGTAGGCATTGCGTTCGTGGACCGCAATTTCCGCGTGCAGCGTATTAACGACGAACTGGCGTCCTTCACGCTGTCAACGATAGAAGAGAGGACCGGTCAGCTCGTCTCTGAGGCCCTGCCGGCAGTATGGCCTCAGATTGAGCCGGCCTTTCACCACATACTCAAGGGCGGGCCTGCTCTTCTCAATCACGAGGTCACCGGACCATCGAGTACTGACCCCCATCGCACCCACGAGTGGCGAGCGAGTTACTACCCCGTGCGTGTCGACAACGAAGTCGTCGGCATTGGGGCGATCGTCGTCGACGTCACCGCACAACTCGACATGGAGAATCAGCGGCTACTGCTCGCTACCATCGTGGAGAGTTCGGGTGACGCCATTTTCGGATCCGACAGCATGGGCGCCATCACCAGCTGGAATGCCGCCGCCGAACTCCTCTTCGGCGTCAAGGCCAAGAAGATAATCGGCAAGACCTTGGCGAGCATCTTGCCGCCGCACCAGTACGCCGACAGCAAAGCCGTGCGCGAGCGGGTAATCGCCACTGGCGTTCCCGCACGGATTGAAACGATGTACTTCACAAGGAATGGATTACCCATCGAGGTGCAGATGAGCGTCTCACCGCTAATGGACTCCAGGGGTCACGTCATCGGTGTTTCAAGAATTGCGCGCGACGTCACCGAGGAACACGCCGCCGAAATGTTGCTTCTCGAGAGCCGTCGCCAACTCATCGAAACCCAGCGAATTTCCCACGTCGGGGGGGTACAGTACGACGTTGTCCACGACATCATGACCTGGTCGGGAGAGTTGTACAAGATCCTCGGCGTCCAGACCGATCTCGCGCCGAGTACGGCACTGTTCCTCAAGTCGATCCACCCCGACGACATCGGGTTCGTTCGAGAGGCCTGGTTCAACGCGACCCTACACGGCATACCCTTTGACATCGACTTTCGGATTGTGTGCCCCAATGGCGAGGAACGCTGCGCCAAAGCACGTGCGGAGGTCCAGTGCAACACCAAAGGCACCCCAATCACGATGGTCGGTACCCTGAGTGACGAGACAGAGCGAGTCGCGCTTGAACAGGAGCGTCGTGGTTTGGAGCTGCGCTTCGAGGCCGGTTTCGAGCAGTCGGCGATTGGGACCGCCATCGTTGACCTACACGGCAAACCGGTGCGAATCAACCAGGCGGTGTGTGACCTGCTGGGTCGGCCGAAGGAGTTGCTCGTGGGAAAGTCCTGGGCTGCGTACACACCCCCCGGCGAAATACCGTTAATCGACATTCTCGAAGCGAGGGTTGCGGCGGGCGACGCCACGTACGCCGACGAGCGACGGTATCTCCGACCGGACGGGAGCGTCGTGTGGGCCGCGACCCACGTCAGCATCTTGCGCGACGAAAAGGGCAATCCTCTCTACTACTTTGCCCATTTGTTAGACATCACCGAGTACAAGAAGTTGGCCAACGAACTTGCCCACCGGGCAATGCACGACGAGCTCACGGGGCTACCCAACCGCGCCCTGCTGACCGACCGGCTCAGTCAAAGCCTCGCGCGTTCGTCGCGCAGCCACAAACCCATCAACGTGATGTTCCTTGATATCGACAATTTCAAGGAGATCAACGATTCGCTCGGACATTCGGCCGGCGACGAACTCCTCATACACGTCGCAACACAGATAAGGGGGGCCATTCGACCTGGCGACACGGTCGCGCGCTTTGGCGGTGACGAGTTCGTGATTGTCTGTGAAGGGGCCAGCGCCGCCGAGGTCAGCACCATCGGCTCGCGAGTTCTTGAAGCCATCAAAAAGCCGGTGCAATTAAATGCCGGCGAAGTTCGAGTGAGCGGCAGCATGGGCATCACCGCTTCCGGCCCCAACTCGACTCCCGAGACGATGCTACAGACTGCCGACTTCGCGATGTACCGGGCCAAGAGCGTGGGGCCCAACAGTATCGCCCTCTACGACGAGGTCCTTCACGTACAGGCTGAGGAACGCTTAGCGACGACGACGTCGTTAGCCCTGGCGCTTGAGCGGAAGGAATTCAAGGTCTACTACCAACCGGTGGTCAATATCTGGACCGGCGAATTGGAATCAGCCGAGGCGTTGCTCAGGTGGGAACACCCCAGTGGCGTGCTCGTGAACCCCATCGATTTCGTTTCGATCGCCGAGCATTCAGGACTCATCATTCCCATCGGTGCGTGGGTGCTCGAAGAGGCGTGCGAGCAGTTAGTCCGGTGGCAGAAAACCCGCCCGAGCATGCGCGTCGCCGTGAACCTCTCGGTCCGCCAGATTCTCAATCCTGACATCATCGCGACGGTGCGCGACGCGCTGATCAAGTCCAAAGTGACGCCCGCGGATCTCTCATTGGAATTGACCGAGAGCATCTGGATGGAAGACATTGAATACTGCGCCAAGATACTGACGTCTTTCAAAGATCTGGGCGTAGGACTGGTGATTGATGACTTCGGCACTGGCTATTCGTCCCTCAGTTACTTGAAACTCTTCCCCTTTGACGCCGTGAAGATCGATCGCTCCTTCGTCGACGGTCTTGGCAGGGACTCCAACGACTCGGCACTCGTAGCGGCCATTATTGCAATGTCCGAGGCTTTGAAGCTCAATGTGACCGCCGAAGGCGTCGAGACGGAGGAGCAGTTGACGCTTCTCAAAGGGCTCTCCTGTCAGCGTGCGCAAGGCTACTTCCTCTCCAAGCCCATGCCCGCGGACGAACTTTCGCGAATGATCGACGAGGGCTACCGTTGGCCCGTCAATCGGGACGCGCACACGTTGAGCGACCAAGGCTCGACCTTGCCGTGACCTCGAAGTCCCACCATCGAGCAGGTCTACCGTTACCAATCAGATTGAGATCGCTTGCGTTCGATTTCGAAACACGACACTAAGCCCTCTTCGATTTGGACTACTTCACCTTGAGACTGAGCGTCGAAGACGCCGCGCCATCGCCCACCGCGTTCACGGCACGTACTTGGACGCGGTACGACTTGGCAACGCTCAGTTTTCCGATCCGAAAACTCGTTCCTACGGCGACATTTACCCACGCTCCACCGTTGAGCGCATACTGGTAGCCAGTGATGACGCTGCCACCGTCTTGTGTCGTACCGAGAATCGAGACGGTGATGGACTTGGCAATCGTCGACACGGCCCTAATCTTTGGTGCTTCTGGTACGAAGAAGGCGGCCGCGGACGAATCGACCAGGCATTGCGCGTTGTTCGAAGAATCCGCGTAGATGCCTGATACTTGGCAACTGTCGTCGGCGCTGCAGACCACGTTGAAGACCGAACCATCCCCACCGCTATCCAACGTGGCTGACCCGGGAAGTTCGATTGCGTTCTCCCACGTGCCGTTCACCTGATCGGCGACGTAGGCGTGACCAACGTGCGTGGCGGCCGAGTAGAACCCACCCGTCGTGCAGTTGCCCGGCGACACGCACGAAATGGCCTGGGCGATCTCGTCATTCGCGACGTCCAGTGTTGAAAGACCGGGAACTGGCAGGGCGCTGCCCCACGTGCCGTTCACCTCGGAGGCCACGATCCCCTGCTGGGCAGTAGCGCTCTGGGCGACGTAGCCACTCGCCGAGCAGTTGCCGTTCGTGCTACACGAGACCGCGCTAAGGCCAGCGTCTGAAAGCCCGGTCTGGTTCACTCCCTGCAACTCAGTCGCGTTCTGCCACGTCCCGCCGATCTCGTTGGCGACGAAGGGATTACTGACGTTCGGGGCACTCTGGTAGGACCCCACCAGCGCGCAGTTGCCAACCGAACTACACGAGATAGCACCCGGGTCAATCGAACTCGACGAGGACACCAGGTTCGACTGGGGAAGCGCGATGGCGCTCTGCCAGGTCCCCTGGAGTTCATTCACGACAAACGTGCCGTCTTGCTTCTGCAGTGTGCCATAGTAGCCACTCGCACTGCATGCGCCGTTCGCGTTGCACTGCATGGCCGTCAATGCCGCGTTGTTGTTGACGTTCAACGAAGCGGTCCCCGGCACCTCGACCGCGGTCGTCCAGGTACCGTTCACCTCATTGGTAATAAACGCTTGGACGTAGCCGTTCACGTCGGCGTAGTTTCCCCCAGCCGAGCAATTACCCGGCGAACTGCACGACAACGCGTTCAATCCACTACCCGCGCCCGCACTGTTGAGCGAGGAGAATCCCGGGACCTCTTCGGCGCTGCCCCACGTGCCGTTCGACTCAGTGACCACGAACGCCTGGGGATCGTTCGACGAATCGTAGTAACTACCACCGGCCGAACAACTCCCGCTACCCGTGCACGAGATGGCCATCGTCGTACTCACGCTCCCGCCGGCGTTCAGTGCTTCAAAACCCGGAATCTCTTGGGCGGGACTCCAGGTCCCGTTCACTAGATCGTCGACGAACGCTTGATAGTTCTGCGCACCATCCAAGTAATAACCGATGATTGCGCAGTTTCCTGATGAGCTGCAGGACTCGCCCAACACCGCCGAATCGCCCCCGGCGTTGAGAGTGGAGGTTCCGGGCACCTCGATGGCGTTGCCCCATGTGCCGGTCGCTCCGGCGTTGCTCCCCTGCACCGGCAACGCCACGGCCAGAAGCAACGGCACCGTCAGCACGGCGGCCTTCGAAAGCCACACCCCCCTTTGAAAGAGGGAATGATGCGGGCGATCGTGGTCCGGGCTTGAGTGCATTCCACCTCTCTAGCACCGGCTGCCACCCTGAGCCACGTTCTTCGCCGAATTTGGGGACTTAGGGCTGGTGGAACCTTGTCAATACACGTGTCAACTTGACTTGCGGTGTCGAAAGGTCTGGTCCTAGGAAGTGGCGACTGAACGTCTCCATGACGTGCAGAAGCGTCGAAATACCAATGACTATCTACCTGGTAGGTGCCCAGGACTGTCGTTGGTCGACCCGCACGGTTTCACGTGGGAAGCCTGTCGGTCCTGTCACAGCCCTTCGATACGTTCGCACCATGTTCGCTACGCGCACCGACCTCAATGATCGACAGCGTGAGGCGGCCTCGTTTGGCGATCAGCCCTTACGGGTCATCGCCGGACCCGGAACGGGCAAGACCACGACGCTGACCGCGCGGGTCGAGTACCTGCTCGACCAAGGTATTCAACCCGAACGCATCTTGTTGCTCACGTTCACTCGACGTTCGGCTCGCGAGATACTCAGCCGAGTGCGAGCACTTCGTGCGAGCACTCACGTACAGCGCGTCGCGGGAGGCACCTTCCACTCCGTTGCCCACCAGACACTTCGACGACACCACACGGTCGTGGGGCTTGGCGAAGGCTTTGGGGTGCTCGATCACGGCGACGCCGCGGACCTCTTGGACCTCGTACGCGGCGATCTTCGCCTGCTCAGCAATGATCGCCGCCTACCGCGCAAGAACACCTTGGCGGCCCTCTATTCGAGGACGGTGAACACGGGCGAAGCATTACGTGAGGTCATGGCCGAGCACACTCCCTGGTGCGTCGACCACCACGAACAGGTCGGCACCCTCTTCTCAGCCTTCGTGAATCGCAAGCGTGCGCTCGGTCTCTTGGACTTTGATGACCTTCTGCTCTTTTGGCGCGCCGCCGTCGAGGACGACGCCCTGGGAGCGACGCTGGCGGCGTGCTATGACCACGTGCTGGTCGACGAATTCCAGGACGTGAACCTCTTGCAGCTGGACGTGTTGCGGGGCCTTCGCCGCAGCGACCCTCGCGTCACCATGGTCGGTGACGACGCCCAGGCGATCTACGGTTTTCGCGGCGCGTCGCCACGTTTCCTTCTCGACGCACCGGACTACTTCGACGGTTTGGTCACGATCACCCTGGACGTCAACTACCGCTCCTCGGGGGCCATCCTCGAGGTCGCCAATGCCATTGCCGCCGACGCTCCCGAAGGATTTGGCGCGGTCCTGCGCGAAGACCAACCCGTACTCGGCGCGGGCGCACCCCAACTCGTACACTGCGCCGACGAACGTCACCAGTCAGAGGTCGTGGCCGACCGAGTCCTCGAACTCTACGAAGAGGGTGTCGCCCTGCAAGAGCAGGCCGTGCTCTTTCGCGCGGCCCATCACAGCGCCGACCTCGAGATCGAACTCTCGCGGCGCCGGATACCCTTCGTCAAGTACGGCGGGCTGCGCTACCTGGAGGCGGCCCACGTGAAGGACCTTCTCGCGGCCTTTCGCCTCGCGGACAATCCTCGCGACGAGGTGGCGTGGTTCCGACTGCTCCAACTACTACCGGGTGTCGGTCCCGCCAAGGCGCGACGAATCATCGACGCCCTGCGCGACGAGCGCCGGACGCTGCCCCTCTCGTTCGCGCAGGTCGAGCATCGATGGTCCGGGGCGCTCGACCTCGTGCCGGCGCACACCCGTGAGGCGTCATCCCAACTCGTCGCGTCAATGACCGCACGTACCCACGAACTACCAATGGCTCACGCCCAACGAATTCGTGACGCACTCACGCCCTTCATCGTCGCGTCCTACCAGGATTCTGCTGCGCGCCTCGAGGACCTCGGCGCTCTCGTGCTCGCCTGCAACGACACGACCCGCCTGAGTGACGTCGCCGCCGAACAGGTCCTCGAGGCGCCCCTTTCGACCGGTGACTTCGCGGGACCCCCGATGGTCGACGAGGACTGGCTCGTTCTCTCGACGGTCCATTCGGCCAAGGGTCTCGAGTTCGACACCGTGCACGTGCTGCACGCCGCCGACGGCAACTTTCCCTCCGACATGGCCCTCGGGTCGCCCGAGGGACTCGAGGAAGAACGCCGACTGTTCTACGTCGCGATCACGCGCGCGCGTCGCCACCTTTCTATCTACGTTCCCCTGCGCTACCACCATCACCGGGTGCGCGACGACCATTCGTGGGCCCAACCGTCACGATTCTTGAGCAGCGCCGTGCGCCTGACCCTCGAAGAGAAGCACCACGAATCCCCGCGCCTCGAGGCACTGGATCTGGCGGCCCTGGCCCCCATCGAGGGGCCGGCGCTCGTTGAGGGTCGCCTTTCGAAACTCTGGTGACGGGCGGCACGTCTCGCTCGTCGCTTGGTGCGGTGCGTGCGGGCTTAACATGACCTGAAGGGCCTCAATCAGGGAGTCATCATGGACCAACGTAAGGCCGAGGAACTACTCGCGAGCGAAAGGATCAGGCTCGAAGAGCTACTGGCGCGCTCGAAGAGCGTCGGACTCGTCGAGCGCGAGGGCGCCAACGAGCAAGGCGACATGGCCGATTCTGCCGAACCGTTCACGTCCGAAGAGGAGAATAACGCGATCGCCGAAAGTCTGCGGGTGCGCCTGGCGGCGGTCGAACGGGCCGAGGCACGCCTCGCGAACGGCACCTACGGGCTGTCGATACAAAGCGGCACGCCTATTCCCGACGAACGTCTCGAAGCCGACCCCGCGGCTGAACTGACCGTGGACGAGGTCCGAACGAGTTGACGTGTTCAGCGATCGCCGTGAATCCCGTGAGGATCCTCGGCGACCAACTCACGCAGCAACCGCGACAGCGTGGACCGATCTTTCGCGAGTCGCTGGAAGAATTCACGGTCGCAGCGCTCAACTTCGCCTAGGGCCCGATTGGCGAGCGTGGCACCCTTGGCGCTCACGCGAAGCGCGATGGCTCGCCCGTCGCCCGGAAAGGGTGAACGCTTGACGAGCCCTCGGCCCTCGAGGGCTCGCAGGACCTGGGACGTCATCATCGGGTCGGTCGCGGCGTGGTCGGCCAATTGACGTTGGGTGACCGGGCCCTTGTCCTGGATCCAAAAAAGTGACGCGAGAAGGACGAACTGCACGTGCGTGAGTCCGTAGGGTTTGAGGGACTTACGTTGAGCCGCCTGCCAGCGATTCGTGACGCGCCACAGGAGAAACCCAGGACTCTCGTCGGCGCTGTCGAACTCGGTCGCGAGGGCGCGATCGTTCGCGCGACGTGACGATGGGCCTCGACTGGTCGCGCGCCCGCTCACCGCGCGCGCGAACGTTCGGCGACGTCGACGAGTCGGTCCAGGTCGGGCTGGGCGTTCTTCACGAATCCAGGACCCAGGATCCGGCGCCAGAGCCACGCGAGGGGACCGGTGATCGAGATCGTCACGCGAAGCGCACTTCCGCCGTCGTCACGAACCTGGATCAGGTGGGCGAAACGCAGTCGGGCGCCTGGCATCTTTGAAACGTCGACGAACTCCTCATTCTCGACGAGCTGCTCGATCACGAACTTCACTTTGGGTCCACCCTTGGGCTTCAGGACGCCGGTCGCCTGCGCGGCGAACGGCCCGTCCAGGCTCACCCACTCGGTGTCGTGGTTCCATTCGGGCCACGTCGCGACGTCGCGCCAGCGTTCGAAGAATGCGGCGGGCGGTGCGGTGGACTGGGCTTGGGCGGTGGTGATGAGTGTCATGAAGATAGTATGCACGCTTAGTATCTCCTTGTCAAGTGACGTCCGTCAATTTCGTGGGATTGGTCCGACCACGATCCGCGTCAAGGATTCCCCCTCGGATCACGGTGCACTCTCAGGAACTTCTCTGGAAGGTCTCACCCCCCGAACAGGTATTTCACACCCTTCTCACAAGTGCGATTCGTACATTGAGAGTGTTCCTTTGAAAGGAGAACAGATGAAGCACACGATGATCAAATCCCTCACCGCACTCTCCCTCGTAGTCGGTTTGGGTATCAGTGTCCCCGCGGTTGCCTACGCCTCGTCCACCACCACCTCGTCGTCAAGCACCACCCCCACGACGCCCACCGCGTGGACGCTGTTTAGGGCACAGTGGAAGACCTACGTGCAGGGCCTCGAGGCCATCAACGCCACGTACCACACGTCAATCGCGACGGCTCGGGCCACCTACAAGGCGGCGATGCAGGTCGCCACGACCAAGGCCGAGCGCCAGGCGGCCCTCGCGGCACTGGACGCTTCGATCGAGGCGGCGCTCAACGTTCGCGTGGCCGCGATCACGGGCGCGGGCAGTCCTCCACCGCCCCCGGCCGGTTACAACGGCACGGCGTGGGTCACGAGCTACCAGGGCATCAACGAGACCTACCGCACGGCAGTCGCGGCGGCACAGACCACGTTCTCGGCGGCCCTCGCGGCGGCCACGACGTCTGAGCAGCGCCAAGCGGCTCGCGGCGCTTTAGAGACCTCGGTGGGTGAAGCCACCACGGCTCACGCCAACGCGCTCACCGCGCTTGGTCCCCCACCAGCGCATCCTGGTCAGCCTTCGTAGGCTCGGCCGAGTACACAAAGGAGGGAGTGCCTTGGGCACTCCCTCCTTTGTGCGTTCCGTCAGTTCGAATTGGCAAATCGACGAAGCGCGAGCGGCACGCAGATCGCCATGACCAGCAATGACCAGCCGACCATCGACACCACGGGATGCGCGAGCTGCCATGATCCACCCGACGGGGTGCCCTGGGTGACGTAACGCACCGCGGCGACGAACGCCGAGAGCGGGTCCCAGTCGCCGATCGTGCGGGGCACCAGTTTCATGGTCCTGATCGGCACGAACGTGCCCGCAAGGAACGACAAGGGAAAGACGATCGCGAAGCCGATTCCCTGCATCGCGTCCGAACTCTTGACGATCATGCCCATCAGCACTCCGAACCACGTGAACGATGAGAGTCCGAGCAGCATCAGCGCGACCAGTTCGAGCAGTCCCCAGGGACTGAGGTGCGGGCGCCAACCCAGGCAGAGGCCCACGACGACGACGAGCGCAATACCCAGGATCTGTTCGAGGACCTGACCTATGACTTGAGAGGAGATCACCGCCAGACGAGTCACGGGTAACGAGCGAAAGCGGTCGATGACCCCGGTGTTGAAGTCGGTTGCCGTGGCGACGCCCGCACCGATGATCCCAAAAGCCAGGCTCTGACCAAGCAGTCCCGGCAAGAGATAGTTCTGGTACGAGATGCCCGGTATCTTGATCGCCGAACCGAAGACGTAGAGGAACAGGAGCGTGAAGACAATGGGCTGGATGGTCACGTCACTGAGTCGTGACGGCACGCGCGGGATCGTCTGCAGGCCCCGGCCGATCAACAGAAGCGTCTCTCGAAAGAATCGGGTGACCTTGTTCGGGCGCGGGGGCAGCACCTCGTCACCTGGTCGGGTCAGGACGTCAAGGGACACAGTCATCGAACCACCTCTTCTGCGTTGTCGTGCTGGTCGCTCGGCGCGAGGGCCTGGCCGGTAAGGGCGAGGAACGCGTCGTCGAGCGTGGGACGGCGAAGCGCGATCTCGTCGATCGCCACGCCGCGTTGGGCGAGCGCCGCGGTCACCGCCGCGAGGTCGCTCAGTTCGTGCGGGGCGGGCACCGAGACCGTACGTCGGTCGCGGTCGACACTCAACTCGAACGTGCCCGCGAGCACGTCGATCAGCGAGTCGAGGTCCGAAGCGTCAGCAGCGGTAACGTCCACGCGCTGGTCACCAATGAGGGCTTTGAGGTCGTTCGAGGTGCCCGCGGCGGTCGCCCTGCCGTGATCGATCAGCACGATGTAGTCGGCCAGCGCGTCAGCTTCTTCGAGGTACTGGGTCGTAAGGAACAAGGTCACGCCGCTTCCCACGAGGTCGCGGATCGTGGACCACACCACTTGGCGACTGCGCGGGTCCAGACCCGTCGTCGGTTCGTCGAGGATGAGGACCCGCGGCTCGACGACCAGGCTGGCCGCGAGGTCGACGCGCCGGCGCTGACCCCCCGAGACCGACTTGACCAGCTTGTCGCGAAACTCGCCGATGTCAAACCGGTCGATCAACCCCTCGACGATCCGCTTGCTCGTGCGCTTGGAGTAACCCCGTAGACGCGCCATGAGCAGCAGGTTCTCCTGGGCCGTGAGGTTGTCCTCGAGGGCGGCGAACTGGCCGGTGAGTGACAGCACGCTTCGCACTTGGTCCGCGTCGTGCACGACGTCGTACCCGCAGACGCTCGCGGTACCCGAGGTGGGCTCGCTGAGGGTGGCGAGCATTCGTACGATGGTGGTCTTGCCGGCGCCGTTTGGGCCGAGCAGTGACACAATCGAGCCGGGCTTCACCTCGAGATCGAAGTGATCGACGGCCACGAAGTCCCCGAAGTGCTTGGAGAGCCCGCGCGTGACGACGACGGGTTCGTCGGTGTGGTGAGAGGTGGTCATGGCAGAAGCATACAGTGACTAAAAAGATTTAGCAACGAGATATATTTAAGTACACGTTGTACAATGAGGACATGGACCCCGAGATTCCCCAGCGACCGGATTTCGCGGCCTGGCGCAGTTGGCTTGGTGAGGATTTGCGAACTTCGCCGGTCGACGAAGGATTACGCGAACGCAAGAAGCGCCTCACGAGGTCGATGATCTCGGGCACGGCAACGATGCTCTTCGTTGAGCGCGGCTTTGACAACGTGAAGATCACCGAAGTCGCGGCGGCCTGCGGCGTCTCGGAAAAGACAATCTACAACTACTTCCCCACCAAGGAGTCCCTGGTCCTTGACTGGGAGGAGGAGTTGACCGAGACCATCGAACGCGAACTTGGCCCCGGGGCGACAAAGAGTTCGCCGGTCGAAGCCATGAAGGCAATCATCGCCAACCAGACCCACGAGCTCGTCTCCTCCTTGAAAGGCGCCCAACAGAACGACGTGGCAATGATCCGCAGCTTCACCGACATGGTCAACCAGACGCCCTCGTTGCGCGCCAAGCAGTTCGACCTCACCGAGAATCTCTCCCAGGTGGCCGCGCGCGTCATGGCCGAGCGCGCCGGACTGGACCCCGAGGACCCCGAGCCCCAGATCGCCGCCGACGCGCTACTCGGCCTGTGGCGGATCTATTACCGGGCCATGGTCAAGTACGCCGCCGCCGACCCGACGCCCGAGGAGTTGGAGCGATTGGTGCTTGCCGAAGTGGATCGCGCGGGTCGCCTGCTCGACACCGGCCTGTGGTCCTTTGCCATGACCGTGCAAGGCACGGACTCGCGTGATCAGTTGCGCCTCGCCGCCGACGCTTCCAACGAAGCTCGCAAACAGGTGGTCCGAGCCCTGAAGGAGGCCAAGGCCGCCTGGCTGCAGGTCAGGGCTGACGTGTCCAGTCACGGCGGCGACGCGCGCCGAGGCGCGAATTCACCAGAGGGTAAAGAAGCAGCCCGGCGCAACGCCCAAGAAATCCGTAGTCAGTCCCAACACCTCAAGCGCGAGGTCCGCAAGGTGAAGCAGGAACTGCGCGAGGAGATCCGCCAACAGGCAAAAGAGGTCAAACGCACCGTGCGAAAGAAGTAGCCGCCGCTCAGTCGAGGTAGAACGTGAACATCCGGCGAGCCTCGATGCGCATCAACACGTTGGCCTCGAGGAATTCACTCCAGTCATCGCCGTACGTCGGCGTGTAGATATCCACTATCGTCTGGCGCAGTTGCGCGTGCACCGGCGCAGTGACGTCGAGGATCTCCGCGCGCCCGTGCACGGTGACCGACAACTCTTCGCCGGGAAGATGCGTCGCACTCACGAAGGGCCGCTCTCGGATATGGCGCACCCGCAGGGAATCAACCGAAGAACTGAAATGGAACGAGCCACGAAAGAAGATCCCGTCGACTGGTCCCACGAAGGGACGCCCGTCACGGCTCACCGTTGCGAGGACCAAGAGCCGCATTCCCACCAGCCGGTCGCAGGTCTCGCGCGCGCCAAGGCGACGCTCGGCCGTGATGACCTCGCGAAGGTGAGGACCCGCGTGCTCGTCGCTCTCATCGAGGAGTCGCTGGAGACGAGCAAGATCCTCGTCGGTCTCGTGCATGCGACCACTCCAGCAGATGCGTGAACCCTGGTCAAGGCCCCGCCGCCTGGAATGAGAAACGGTGCGTCGCGCCAGTTTCGACGCGCCGCACCGTTCAATCGGTATACCTCGGACCGATCTTCACCAAGTGCCAATCACACCCTCTTGATCGGTACCCGGTGTGCTCCATCCATTACGGCCACTTCAGGCATCGCGACCCGGACTTCAAGCACTCCGTCCTTGTAGGTCGCCGAAATCATTGACTCGTCGACACCCTTGGGCACCGAAACGCTTCTGGTCATTGATCCGTAACGGAATTCACTGTGGTGGACGTGCCGAGCGCTCTTCTCGTGCGACTCATACTTCTGGGCCGTGATCACGAGTTGATCGTCGACTACCTCAACCTGGACGTCCTTGTCGGGGTCCACGCCGGGCAGTTCGGCACGCAACACCATGACGTTGTCGTCGCGACACTCTTCAATCTTGAAGGGACGTCGCCATTCGACGTCGCGGAACATGTCATCGAACCTCGGCCACGCGGGCCAGTTGACATTGTTCAGGAACGGAACGTCAAGTTCCTGCAGTTGATTCTTGGAAACCATCATCGCAGCCTCCACGAGGAGTGCCTGCGGCTCAGTTTGCGCCAGCGACAGCGCTCCCGACTATCAAAATAGGCACTTGGCGACGCCCGAACCAGGGTCGAAGGTCACAATCCGTTGTTAGGCGCCGAAGCGTCGGTCGCGTCGCGTGAAATCACGCAGCGCTCGTAGCAGGTCCACTTTGCGAAAGGCCGGCCAGTACGGGTCAACGAACGCGAACTCGGCGAACGCTGATTGCCAGAGGAGAAAACCTGAAAGCCGCGACTCGCCGCTCGTGCGAATCACCAGATCAGTGTCAGGCAGGTCCGCCGCGTAGAGATTGCCCGCGAGTCCCTTCGCGTCAATTGATTCGGCGAGGTTCTCGGGCGCCACCCCTTCTGCCAACAAATCCGCCACCAGCGAGCGACACGCGTCGACGACCTCCTGGCGACCGCCGTAGCAGAGGGCGATATTCACGCTCATCTTGGCGTCACCTATCTGGGCGACCTGTTCGACCGCCTGCTTGGCCGCGAGCACCAACGTGGGCGGCAGCAGGTCCAGACTCCCACTCACGGTGAGCGTGAAGTGGAGTCGCTGGGCGAGTTGGGGCAGGCGATTGAACTGCTCAGTGAGTACTTCGAAGTACGGTTCCAACTCGGCGGCGGGCCGGCGAAGGTTCTCGGTCGAGAGCACCCAGGCGGTCACCGCACCGATCTTGAGGTCCGCGCACCATCCGATCAACTCTTCCAGCTTGGCCATCCCCGCCTCGTAACTGGCCCGGTACTCGCCGTCGGTCGCCTCGCGCGCGAAGCGGCGATGTCCGTCAAGAATGACGCCGATGTGCTGGGGCAGCCGGTCGGCGGGCAGCGAACTCTCGAGGCGGTGTTCGTAGTAGCGGTACAGAGTACGTCGAAGGGCCATGGACCTCTCCATCGTGTGAAATCGTGACGTTACCGAGATGATAGTTCGCGATCCTAAGAAACGCTGGTGACCTGGTTAAAGGTCGGGCAGCGCGAAATCGAGACTGGGGATGTCGGTCCCCCCGTCGATTTCCAACACTTTTCCGGTGAGAAAGGCCCCCGCGGGCGAGGCCAGGTACAGCACCCCCGCGGCGATCTCCTCGGGATCGGCGATGCGGTGCAGCGGCGTGAGGTCCTCCATCATCGACTTGAGCTCGGGTGTCGAGGTCACGATCTCGAGCGCCGAGGTCGCGGTCGAACCCGCGGCGATGGCGTTCACGCGAATACGCGGCGCGAGGTCTTTGGAGACCAGTCGGGTGTAGTGCGCGAGGGCCGCCTTGGTCGCGCCGTAGGCGCTGTAACCGCGACCCGCGACTCGGCCCATCACCGAAGTGATGTTGACGATCGAGCCACCACCGTGCTCGAGCATCAACGGGACCGCTACGAGGTTGAGTGCGTGCGCCGTCGTGACATTGAAGTGGAACGCCTCTTCGAGGTACTCGGGACTCGTGTCCAGGAACGGCAAGGGAATGGTGCCGCCAACGTTGTTCACCACGACGTCGACGCGGCCGAACTCGTCACGCGCGCGCGTCACGAGAGAACGTACGACGTCCAGGTCCGAGAGGTCGCCCGCCACCGTCACCGCGCGCTGGCCCGCTGCCGCCACTCTCGAGGCGACCTGGTCAAGGTCGGACTGGGTGCGCGAGGCGATGACGACGTTGGCACCACACTCAGCCAGCGCCACCGCACTCGCGGCACCGATGCCACGCCCGGCGCCGGTGAGGATGGCGACTTTACCGTCGAGGCGAAAGAGGTCAAGAATCATGGGTTCTCCTTGGGACGTGATGGCACGAGGTTACCGGTGACGCATGACGCACGCCGACAGTTCTGGAAGGCCTTGTGGTGGTAGTGAGTCTTAGGCGCGCCACTCGGGACTGCGCACGTGCAGCGCCTCGGTGAGCGCCAGGCGAACACCGTCGGCGTCAAAGTCGCGACCGTAGACGGGGCTGCCCGGTTCTTGGCGCCACGAATCATCGAGACCGCCCGCGTCCACCGGGTCAAAGCCGAGCTGATTCACGAGGTCCATGACCACGTGCTTGGCCCGCGGGTCGTCGCCCGCGATCGGCAGCGCAATGCGGTGCGGCGTCCCTTCGGGCTTACCGTGGGCGAGCAGATGCAGGGCCTGGATCCCGTTGAACGCCTTGACAACGGGAAAGCCGATCTGAGTGGCGACCCACCGGCTCTCGGTCATGCCGTCTTCGATCTCGGCAATCCGACCATCGCGTTGCTGGGGGTAGTAGTTACCAGTGTCAATCACTACCACGTCCTTGGCGGCACCGTCGAGAAAACCCACCGGCAAGTTCGGCACCTTGTTCTCGGGAATCGTGACCACGACGACGTCCGCGTCCAGCGCGACCTCATCGACGCTCACGGCGATCGCACCGGTCTCGTCTGCAAGTTCACGCAGTGTCTCGGGTCCGCGCGAATTCGCCACCGAGACCTGGTGCCCCAATTCGCTGAAGCGCCGGGTCAAGGCCCCACCGATATTGCCCGCACCAATGATTCCTATTTTCATGATGAACCCTTCTTCACCCAGGAGAATCCGTAAGCGTGTCACACCGAAGGTGCGCCTTAAGACCATAGCGGAAGCATCACGAAACGCGAAGACGACGCCGTGCACGAGATGTGGCCAAAGATATTGACACCAAGGAGTAGCGCACCGAAGTCATCAGACGACTCACGAATTCTCGTTGAATTCGACTCGGGACCAGGCAGCGCTCGACGCGATGTTCGCCCGTCGCGGGCCATTCACTTCTCCTATGATGGCACCATCACTGGGGGGTGCTGAGTGCACGAGAAGATGCGTCACGTCGACTGGGTCAACTCGATCACTGTCGTGAGCAACGAAGCTCGATTCGGCGTCGAGGCAACTCTCACGCGCGGTGCGTGCTCACGAAGGGCTTCAGCTCATGATTGACGACGCTCCCGTGGGTCACGTCACCGCAACGTCCGAGCACGGAGTCTCACTTCGCGGCGTCACCAAACGTTTTGGCTCGAGCATCGCCGTCAACGGCGTCGATCTCGACGTCCAACGAGGCGAGTTTTTCACGATGCTCGGTCCTTCAGGATCGGGCAAGACCACGCTCCTGCGCCTGATCGCGGGCTTCGAGGTGCCCGACGAGGGGACCATCGCCCTCAACGGTCACGACGTCACCGGTCGGCCTCCCTACCAGCGAAACGTCAACACCGTCTTCCAGGACTACGCACTGTTTCCACACTTCAGCGTCGAGGACAACGTGGGCTACGGCCTGCGAGTGAGCAAAGTGGCCCGCGCAGAACGCGCGACGCGGGTCGACTCGGTTCTCGCGATGGTTCGCATGACTGAATTCGCCACGCGCAAGCCCGCGCAACTCTCGGGCGGACAACGTCAGCGGGTCGCCCTCGCTCGAGCGATCGTCAATGAGCCCGAAGTACTCTTGCTCGACGAACCACTGGGCGCCCTCGACCTCAAACTTCGCCAGGAGATGCAGGTTGAACTTAAGCGCATCCAGCGCCAAGTTGGCATCACCTTTATCTACGTCACCCATGATCAAGAAGAGGCACTCACGATGAGCGATCGCCTCGCGGTGTTCCGCGACGGGCGCATCGAACAGGTGGGACACCCCACCGATGTCTACGAGCAGCCCGCGACCGAATTCGTCGCCTCTTTCGTCGGCACGTCCAACGTCGTCGCGACCACGAATGGGCGAGCCGTGCTGCGACCCGAGAAGATCGAACTCTCCACGGGAGCGGTGCCCAAGGGCCGACTTGGCGCGAAGGGCCGGATCGTGGACGTCGCCTACCTCGGCATGGTCACCCGCTTCACGGTCGAACTCGATGGCGGCACCACGATGACCGCGGTGCGCCAGAATCGTTCGACGGGCGCTCGCGACCAGGACGACGACTTTCCGACGAACAGCGAGGTGACACTTTCCTGGGACCTCGCTGACGCATTCCCCCTGGCAGGACCATCCACGACTGAGAATCAGTCCGGAGAATTGACAAAGGAGCAACATGACTAGGACAAAATTGCTGAAGTGGTTCGGCGCGGGAGCGACAACATTGCTCCTCAGCGTTTTCGTCATGCCGGTCGCTCTCGGCGGCTCGGCTGGCGCGGCGCTGGGCACACCGCCCACTCAGAGCATCAAGCCTCCGTCGTCCATTGGCAAAGGCGAAGGTGCGCTCAACATCATTGCCTGGGAGGGCTACACCCAACCGCAATGGGTGAAGCCCTTCGAAGCGAGCACTGGCTGTCAGGTGAACGTCAAGTACGCGGGTTCTTCGAGCGAGATGGTCTCGCTTATGGCCAATGGGGGTGGACACCAATGGGACCTCGTCTCCGCCTCGGGCGACGCCGACCTGCGACTTATCTACGGTGGCGACGTCAAGCCGATCAATATCAAGTTGATCCCTTCGTGGAGCGAGTTCCAGCCCTTCTTGAAGTCGCCGTCGTTCAACACCATCAACGGCTATCACTACGGCGTCAGCTTCGAGTTCGGTCCGAACGTCCTGCTCTACTCGACCAAGACCTTCAAGACCGCGCCCACCTCGTGGTCGGTCCTCTACAGTTCGAAGTACAAGGGCCAGATCACCGTGCCCGACAATCCAATTCAGATCGCCGACGCGGCGCTCTACCTCGAGTCGGCCAAGCCAAGTCTCGGGATCACCGACCCTTACGAGCTCACCCAGAGCCAGTTCAGCGCCGCGGTCACCTTGCTCAAGTCCGAACACCCGTTGGTCAAGAAGTACTGGGACCTCGCGAGCCAGGAGATCTCCCTGTTCCAGAACGGTGAAACGGTCGTCGGTGCCGCGTGGCCGTACCAGACCTCGGCGCTCCAGGGGGCGAAGGCTCCCGTCGCGGACACGATCCCCAAGGAAGGGGCGACGGGGTGGGCCGACACCTGGATGCTCGCGGCGAACGCCCCGCACCCGAACTGCGCCTACAAGTGGATGGCCTACATGTCAACGCCCAAGATCCAGGCCGAAGACGCGATCTCCTATGGTGAGACCCCGGCCAACACCTTGGCGTGCCCGATCATGAACTCGTTGCAGAAGGGTGGGTGTGCCGCCTATCACGCCAACGCACCCCAGTCGTACTTCTCGACGATCAAGTTCTGGAAGACGCCGCTCTCGACCTGTGACAACGGGCAGAACAATTGCGTCGGCTTCACGCAGTGGCAACAAGCCTGGACCCAGATCATTGGCTAGACCCGGGTGAGCGTTCGAGAAGGAACCCGACAGCGACTAGGGGCGGCGCTATGGCGCCGCCCCTGGCTGCGTGGGGCCTTGATCCTTTCGCCACCGCTGGCCTGGTTTCTCGTGATCTATCTCGCGTCACTGGTGGCGCTGCTGATCACCGCATTCTTCAGCACGAACTCGCTCACGGGCAACATCATCTACCAGTGGACGTGGTCAAATTTCTCCCAGATCTTCTCCCAGTCCGTGTACCACACGATCATCCTGCGTACGCTCGTGATGGCCATCGCGGTCACGCTCACCGACGCGATCATCGCACTGCCGTTCGCGTTCTTCATCGCGAAGATCGCCTCGCACCGGAGCCGCCAGGTGTTCCTCGCGCTCGTGCTGTTGCCCTTGTGGGCGAGCTACCTCGCGCGGGTCTACGCCTGGATCAACATCCTGTCCAACCACGGCGTCCTGCCCAGCTTTGAATCACACCTGGGCCTGCCCGTCACCAATCTGGCCTACACCAACGTGGCGATGTGGATCGTCTTCTCCTACCTCTGGCTGCCGTTCATGATCGTACCGATCTACGGTGCTTTCGAACGAGTACCTGACTCGTTGCTCGAGGCCTCAGCCGACCTCGGCGCAGGAAGTTGGTTCACGTTCCGGCGCGTCCTTCTGCCGATGATCCTGCCCGGCGTCGTCGCGGGATCCATCTTCACCTTCTCACTGACCCTCGGTGACTTCATCACGCCCTTGCTGATCGGCGGTTCGAGTTCGAACTTCATTGGTAACGCGATCTACGACAGCGCGATCAACGGCGGCGACCTGCCCTTCGCCGCAGCCCTCGCCTTCGTCTCGATCGCGATCATGGCCGTCTACTTGCTGCTCGCGCGCTTCGCCGGCGCCTTCGAGGCCCTATGAGGTTCTCGAGACTGTCGCGCGCGGCGTTCGCCTTCTTCGCCGGATTGGTAGTCCTGTTCCTCCTTGGTCCACTGGCGGTCATCGTCGTGTTCGCCTTTGACAAGTCCAACGTGCAGTCACTGCCGATTCGACACTGGACGACGCACTGGTTCAGCGTGGCGTTTCACGATCCCGCGGTTCGAAGCGCCCTCTGGTTGAGCGTCAAAGCCGGCCTCGCCGCGACGATCATCGCCGTCGTACTCGGCACCCTGGTGGCCTTTGGGATCCACCGGTTCCGCTTCTTCGGGCGCGACACGGTGTCGCTGATGCTCGTACTCCCAATCGCCCTACCCGGCATCGTGACCGGGCTCGCACTGCAATCGGCGTTCAACATCTCGCACATCGAACTGTCGATCTATACGATCATCGTGGGACACGCGACGTTCTGCATGGTGGTCGTCTTTAACAATGTGGTAGCGCGCTTACGCCGTACCTCCACGTCATTACTCGAAGCTTCCTCGGACCTGGGCGCCAAACCGGTCCAGACCTTTCGCCTCGTGACCTTGCCGATGCTCTCGACCGCACTCATCGCGGGGGCCCTGCTCGCCTTCGCCCTCAGCTTTGACGAGGTGATCGTCACGACGTTCACGGCCGGGGCCCAAAACACCTTGCCCTTGTGGATCTTTGGCGCGATCCTTCGCGGTCAGCAGTTGCCCGAGGTGAACGCCGTCGTGGTGGGCGTCTTGTTGCTAACCGCGATACCGGTCGCCTACGCGGCCAAGATCGCGAGCGGCGACACGAGCGAAGTCCTCGGGCGTTCCACCAAGGCCTAGACGCCGTTCAGCGACCGGCGCGGCGAGGACGAGGATACCGCGATGACCACCTTGCCGCGGGGCTCGCCCGGGGCACTCGCGCGCAGGGCCGCGATCGCGTCGGGCGCCTGTTCGAGCTCGTAGCGGTGCGTGATCAAGAACGAAGGCCGTAATTCACGGGTGTTCACGCGCCGGACCACTTCGCCAAAGGCGTCACCGGTGTAGGAGAAGCTGCCTTGAATGATGACGTCGTTGTTCACGAGATCATCGGGCGCGAGCTCGACGTGGATACCGTGCGGGGGAAGGCCGAGCAGGATCACCATGGCCCCGCGCGCACTGCAGGCCAGCGCACTCGCCACAGCGTCGATCGAACCTGAGGCCTCGATGACCAGATCGTACGTATCCGTCGGCGAGGCGACGTTGAACTCCTGGGCGCCGGCGAGCAGGGCCAAGTCGTGTTGCTCGGGCCGTCGCCCGAACACGCTGACGCGCGCGGGTTCGAAGAGTCGCACGAGGTGCGCGGCCAGGAGCGCAATGGTGCCGTCACCCAGGATCGCGACCGACAGACCCGCTCGAAGTGGGAGACGGGTCAACGCACGCCAGACGACCGCCATGGGTTCGACCAAGACAGCGTCGTCTATCGCGACGTCGGCCTCGAGGGTGTGCACGAGCGCCAGCGGCACACTAATGAGTTGCCCGAGGGCACCTGCTCGCGTGAAGCCGATCTCGTCGTAGGTGGCACAGAGGTTCGTGGCCCCTCGAGCGCACTGCGCGCACACCCGACAAGGAACGACGCCCTCGACCACGACGCGAGTTCCCGCGGGACCCAGACTCGCGACGTCCTGGACGAGGTGACCCACCCACTCGTGTCCGAGCACCAGTGGATAGCGCACGTACGCCTGATCGATCGTGCCGTCGATGAGTTCGAGGTCAGTGCCGCACACCCCTATCAGCAACGGGGCCACGAGCGCCTCGTTCGATGAGGGTGTCGGTTCGGGCCACTCACGCAAGGAAACCTCGTGGGGCTTGGTGAGCACGAAGGCTCTCACGAAGTCCCCTTGGGACGCGCGCCGCCGAGCATCGTGCTGAGCCGATCGGCGTGCTCTCGCACCGTCAAACCGAGTTGGCGTACCTCGCGAAGCGGGACGTCCACCTTGAGTCCGGTCACGCTCAGCGCACCCACGCAGGTGCGCTGGTGGTCAAAGAAGGCGGCGCCCACGCAGAACACGCCTTCGGCCTCCTCCTCGTCGTCGAGCGCGTAGCCCTCACTTCGAACGCGCTCGAGCTCACTCAACAGTGCATCGACGTCTGTGAGCGTCTTGGGCGTGTAGCGAGCCATCCCCGCTTCGCTGATCAAGAGGCGCACCTGGGTGTCACCGAGGTACGCGAGTATGGCCTTTCCCGCCGCGGTCGCGTGCGGTTCTTCGCGCTGGCCGAGTGGTGCGTGAAAACGGATCGAACCCTCACCGTCGATGCGTTCGAGGAAGACCGGATAGCCCGCCTCGTTTATCGCAAGTCTCGAGGTCATGCCGGTCGCGGACGAGAGTTCGCGCAGCGTCGGGAGGCCGAGTTCGGCGATGGACGTCTGTTGACCGACCAGGTCGCCGAGACGCAACAAATTGAGCCCGAGCACGTAGCGCGGTCCTGGGTCCACCGTGCGAAGCAAGCCCGATTCGGCGAGCGTGCGCGCCAGCGCGAGCGCGGTGCTCTTGGCGACACCCAGGCGTTCGGCGACTTCGGTCACGCTCAGGCCGTGCGGACCGTGATTGGCGATCTCGTTGAGCAACAACGCGGCGCGCGCCACGGACTGGACTTGGTAACGATTCTCACTCACGGCACGAGAAGTGTTCGGCACGACAAAACCATAGACGGAGATTTAACACAACTGTCGACAAACTGCTTGACCGAGCGAAAATGCCGTGCTTGAATCCACCTATCAATTCCGATACCCGTTTTGCAGAGCCGAACAGACTCCTTCGTGTCGCCCCCCGGGCGAGCGCCGCGCAAGCCCGCGCGGACGCCGTTCGCGAGGCTCACGATCAACGACCACTGCTGCTGAGCTCACCGGGATCGGTCAACTGGCGAAGCGGCGGACTGTCCGATCCCGTGGACGTCACGGCGGTGAGCGATCCCGTCTGGACTCTCGACTGCGATCAGGGCCGCGTCCTCATTACCAACGACATCGAAGCCCCCCGGCTCGAACACGACTTTGACGTGCACTCGCTTGGTTGGGACGTGATCGGAGTGCCCTGGTTCGACGCCGCGGCCCCTCTTCACGAGGCCTGTGCTTTTGCCAACGTGTCACCCGAGGAACTACTGAGCGACGCCGACGGCCACGGCATGAACGTGCGCGACGACCTGGTCGCCTCTCGTCTCTTGTTGAGTGAACCCGAGCGCGACGAACTGCGCGAACTCGGTGCGCTCGTGGGTGAGGCCCTCGGGGTCGGTATCGACACGTGGCGCCCTGGCGTCACGACTGACTTTGCTATCGCGGGCGCGATCAGTGAGGTCTTGGAAACGGGTGGAGCCAAGGCGGTCTGCCTCATCGTCGGAGGCGACGAGCGACTGCGCTCGTTTCGCCACCCGCTCGCGATTGGCGCGGTCGTCGCCGACGCGTTGATGGCGGTGGTCGTAGCGCGCCGAGCGGGTCTACACGTGGCGGCGACAAGGATCTGCGTGCGTCAAGGCAACGACGACATCGTGACGCTGATGAAATTACTCGATCCCGTGAACGACGCAGTGCTTGACGCGTCGAGTCCGGGCGGGACGTGGGGTGAGACCCTCGAGGCGTTGGCCGACGCGTACGAAGCGATCGGGCAACCCGGCGCCTGGCGCGAGCACTTCCAGGGTGGTCCCATCGGCTTCGAGCAGCGCGAATTTGAACTCGCCCCTGGGCAACACGACTCCGCGTTCTGGTCCCTTTCGCGCGCCGCCAACACCGCGGTCGCCTGGAACCCCAGTCTGCGCGGGGGCGCCAAGATCGAAGAGACGTACCTGATAGGCAAGAAGCTGGAGTTGCTCAGCGTGACCCCGGGCTGGCCGCTCGTCGAGGGCCGAGACGGCACGCCACGCAGCGCGATCAAGGTACTGGCGTAGTGCGAGAGAAAGGTTCACCATGAGTAATGGATCCGGAAGTCCTCGGGGATCGGCGGCCTTGTCGCGACACGTCGGCACACACCTAGAACCGCTCGTGGAAAGCGACGCGCGATTCCCTGACGGAGCGCATTTTCGAGTCGAGATCCCGAGCGTGGAGAACCCTGAGGCGCTACGCGCGGTGGTCGACGAGGCCCATCTGCGAAAGGTCCCGGTTCACCGGACCTCCCAGGGCAGTGGGGCCATGCTGCTCACCAACGATGATCTGAAAGAAATGGCCCAGATTGGCGCCGACGAGGGTCTCGAGGTCAACCTGTTCGTGGGTCCCCGCGAGGAATACGGCATCGGGGGCGCCGTGCGCAGTCCCGACGGACTCTTGCTCAACGGTCGTCTACGAGGATTCCACCAACTGCGCTACGCACTCGAGGACATCGAACGAGCGGTCGAAGCGGGTATCCGAGGTTTTCTCATCGCCGACCCGGGACTCCTGGAGATCCTCTCCTCCATGGTGCGCGCGGGTGAGTTGCCGAGCAGCATTGTCTGGAAGGTGTCCGCGGTGCTCGCACCGTCCAACCCGGTGACGTTCCGCCAACTCGTCGCCCTGGGCGGCACGACAGTGAACGTCCCCAGCGACGTCTCGCTCGCTGAACTGGCCGAGATCCGCACACTGAGTGAGGCGCCGATCGACCTGTACCTCGAATCGCCAGACCCCCTCGGCGGTGTCGTTCGCGGCCACGAAATCGCCGAGATCGCCTTGGTCGCGTCGCCGCTCTACGCCAAGTTCGGTCTGCGTAACGCTCGCGCGGTCTACCCGGCTGGCCAGCACCTCTCGAGCGACGTGCTCGGCAACGTACGTGAGAAAGTGCGTCGGGCCCAGCTCGCGCTCGAATGGCTCGACCGTTCTTCGATCGACCTAGCGATTTCCAAGCCCGGCGCCGAAGGTATCGGGGTCCCCGAACCGTGAGTCTGCGCAGCGACCACTGGATCAAGGGTGACGACGAAGTCGCCCTGGACAGTCGCGTCGCGTTGCGCATGGGTGGCTCACCCGTCGACGCCCAGGGTGGACGCCCGATCATCGGACTCGCCAATTCCGCGAGCGACCTCAACCCGTGCAATCAGCCACTCGCCTCGCTCGTTGTCCCGCTGAAGGAAGGAATCGCGGCGGCGGGTGGCATCGGCGTCGAATTCCCAGTGGTCTCGCTGGGCGAGGACCTGATGAAGCCGACCTCGATGCTGTACCGCAACCTGTTGGCACTCGAACTCGAGGAATCGTTACGCAGTCAGCCCCTCGACGCGGTCATCGTGCTGGCCGCGTGTGACAAATCCGTCCCCGGTGCGCTGATGGGTGCCTTCAGCGCCAACGTGCCGACGTTGTTGATGGTCTCGGGACCCCGCCCGGTCGCCCACTTCGAGGGTCGGCGCATCGGCACCGGCACCGACCTCTGGCGACTCTGGGACGAACGACGCGCCGGTGAGCTCTCCGACGAACGATGGGCCGCCCTCGAAGAAGCCCTCACCCTCGGCAAGGGGACCTGTAACACCATGGGCACCGCGTCGACCATGGGAGCCCTCTGCGAAGCCCTCGGTCTCGCCTGGCCCGGCTCGACGTCGATTCCCGCGGGCGACCCCCGTCACCTCGAAGTGGCTCGCCAACTCGGCGCGCGAAGTGTCGAACTCGTGCGCCAGGGCCTTCGCGCGTCCGACCAGGTGAGCCCCGAGTCGGTCACGAACGCGCTGGTGACCTTGAGTGCGATCGGCGGCTCCACCAACGCCGTCATCCACCTCACGGCCATGGCACGCCGGCTGGGTCACGACCTGGACCTCGACGAACTAGACCGCATCGCGCGCGCGACCCCGGTACTGGTGGACGTCGAACCTTCAGGGAGTGCGTTGATGGAAGACCTCGACGCGGCCGGCGGACTGCCGACGCTCTTCAAGGTGCTCGGTGAGCGCCTGCACCCCGACACCCTCCTCGCCAACGGCGCCACGATGAAAGAGGCCCAGGCCCTCGCCCGCGACGCCTCGGGCGTGGTGCACGCGCTCAATGACCCAGTGGACCCCGAGGGTGCCTTTCGTGTGGTGCGCGGCAATCTCGCTCCCGACGGGGCGCTGATCAAGCGCTCCGCGGCGAGCGCTTCGTTGTTGCGTCACCGGGGCCCGGCCTACGTGATCGCAAGCCACGACGTACTCGCCGAGCGAACGGGAACCTCGGCGAACTGCCCCAAGGACGCCGTACTGGTCTTTGGGGGCGTCGGACCAGTCGGCGGACCGGGCATGCCCGAGTGGGGCATGATCCCCGTGCCCGAACCGTTGCTCGCGAGCGGCGTCACCGACATGGTGCGCGTCACCGACGCGCGCATGAGCGGCACCAGCTACGGGACAGTCTTTTTGCACGTGGCGCCCGAAGGTGCCGTCGGAGGACCGATCGGGCTCGTCCGTGACGGCGACATGATCAGCGTCGACGCCGACGCGGGCGTGATCGAACTCGAGGTGAGCGACGCGGAACTCGCCCGACGCGCGCACGAACACGCGGAGGACACCTCACGTCAGCCCACGCGCGGTTACGTCGAGTTCTACCGCCGTCACGTCAGTCAGGCCCCCGAGGGCTGTGACTTCGATTTCTTGGTTCAACCACGCGGCGTCACGCCGCGACTCGTTGAACCGGTAGTAGGGAGATCTTGAGAAGTGGGAACTTTTCGAGAGGGGAGGTTCAGGGTGAACTTCGATCGAGTAGCAGGAGGACAGAGTTGAAACGGATACGAACCAGAGGATTTGGAGTGGTCGCCGCCACTCTGATGCTGGCGGGGACGTTCTACGCCGCCGCGCCGGCCTCCGCCAGCGCCAAGGTGAACTTGGTGTTGTGGCAGAACTATGGCACTGAGCAGAATGCGGTCGCGACGACCAACCTCGTCAAGGCTTTTGAGAAGCTGAACCCGAACATCACCATCAAAGTCGTCGCGCAACCTGGTACGAACTACTTCCAGTTGCTGCAGTCGGCCGCGATCTCGGGTAACGGTCCGGACTTGGCCGTCATGTGGACCGGAATCTTCGACCTTCAGTACTCGAGTTACCTCGAGAACATGAAGGGCAACGTACCGGCGGCGGACCTGGCCAAGATTGAGAACCTGCAGTGGGAAGCCCCCAACTACGACACGTCACAAGGTGCCTACGTGATGCCCCTGGAAACTCAGTTCTACATTGGCTTCTACAACAAGGCACTGTTCAAGAAGGCGGGTATCACTTCGGTACCCACGGACTGGGCACAGTTGTTCGCCGACTCCAAGTTGCTCAAGGCCAAGGGCATCGAGCCCCTCGTCTACGGCAACGGCGGCCAGGCGATCAGCACCGAGTTCTACCCCTGGTACGACATGAGCTACATGATGATCGGCGCGCACACGCTGAGCCAGTGGAAGGGCATCTACGACGGCAGTATTCCGTGGACCTCGGCGAGCAACGTCAGCCAGTTGAAGAACTGGGCGCTGCTGCAAAAGGACGGGTACACGAACAGTGATGTGTTGACCAACACCACCAACATCCAGCAGTTCGAGAAGGGCAAGGCGGCGATGCTCGTCGACGGCACCTGGGATACGGCGCAGTACACCAAGGCCATGGGCTCGAACGTGGCGGCCTTCGTACCGCCGTTCTCGAACACGCCGGTCAAGGGCGTCGTCGACTACCCCGGTGACGGTTTCTCGGTCACGAAGTACTCCAAGAACAAGGCCGCGGCCTTCAAGTTCCTGGACTTCCTCACGACGACCCAGGCGGGCAACATCATCAACGCCGCGGGCCTCATCCCCGACATCAAGGGACTCAGCACCTCGAACCCCGTGAACCAGGAGATGTTGAACTTCGTCACGAAGGACCACCTGACGCCTTACCCGATGATGGACAACTTCGTCCAGGTGAACGTCGGTAACGCGGCAGACAAGGTGCTGCCCGCGGTGCTGGCGAACCAGCAGACGCCATTGTCAGCCCTGCAGAACATGGAACAAGCCTGGAAGGCACTGCCGGCGGCCCAGCGCAGTTCCAGCCATTACGCGGGCGGCTGACGTCACTGACCCCCCACCCGGCCCTTCGGGGCCGGGTGGGGTCGTCGCCTCGGAAGGACCATAAACAAGTGAGAGTCGTGAAGCAACCAAGAGTCGTGACCCGATGAGCGTCATCGCCACCAAGGCCCCGCGCCCGATGCGCGCGGGGCGCATGACGCTGCGTCGTCGTCGCCAGTTCGCCGGCTTTCTCTTCGCGCTGCCCGCGATCGCACTCGTGATTGGCTTCATCGGTGTGCCGATCGGCCAAGCGATCTACTACTCGTTCACGTCCTGGAACGGCCTGACGAGCCAGTGGATCGGTCCCTCAACGTGGAGCCAGGCCTTTCACAACTCGAACCTCTGGACGGCGCTGCAGAACAATGCGTTGCTGTTATTGTCGGTGCCTTTCGCACTCGGCCTGCCACTGCTGATTGCGGTCCTGTTGCACCAGCGCGTCGCGGGTTGGCGGATTTTTCGCTCCATCTACTTCATGCCCACGGCGATCTCCTGGGTCGTGCTCGGTCTGGTCGCCGAACGCTTCTTCGCCTACCAGGGAACACTGAACTCGATCATCCACGCCTTCGGATTCGCGCACACCAACACCAACATGCTGGGCTACGAGTCCACGGCCCTCAGCGCACTGGGCATCACCTTCGTCTTCACCATGATCGGTACCAACACCATGCTCTTCCTCACCGGTCTGGCGACCCTCGACCCGACACTCGAAGAGGCGGCGCGCATCGACGGCGCGGGCCGATGGCGCATCTTTCGCAGCATCACCCTGCCCCACCTCAGTCGTTTCATCCAACTCGCGTTCGTCATGACGGTCATCGCCCTCTTCTCGGCGCTGTTCAGCCTCATCTTCGTCATGACCGGCGGCGGCCCGGGCTACGCCACGACGACCATGGAATTCCTCATCTACCAGACCGGCTTCAACCAAGGCGACTTCGGCACCGCCGCGCTCTACGGCATCATCCTGTTCGTGCTCACGGGCATCGTAGGCATCGTGCAACTACGACTCATCGGGTCGAACGAATGACCACGCTCGCGACCCCACCCCAAGAGACCAACGAACCTGAGCGGCCCGCGCTGATCACCCCGAGAAAACCGAAAGTCGGTCGATGGGCCCTCTTCGCGGTCATGGTCGGGGTCGCGGTCGTGATGCTCTACCCGTTCTGGGTCATGATCATTACGAGTCTCGAGTCCGAGCAGCAGTTCCTCTCGGGTGGAGGATTCTCCTGGCTCAGTTGGTCGGGTCTCTCCTCGACGATTCCCGTCGGCCAGGAGGTGCTCAGTTCGACCATCGTCTGTTCGGCGTCGATCTTCGTGATCCTGTGCGTGGGACTGCCCGCCGGCTTCGCGTTCTCCAAGCTGCGCTTTCGCACCTCGACCTCGGTGTTCCTCGTCATCGTGAGCGCCATGATGGTGCCCTTGCAGGCAATCCTCATGCCCGAGTTCGTCAACGTCACCAAGCTCGGACTGACGGGCGGGTACTTCGGCGCGATCCTCGTCTACGCCGCACTCGGCACGCCGTTCTCCACGTTCTTGTTCACGACGTATTTTCGCGGCGTACCCGACGAACTGATCGAGGCGGGCATCGTGGACGGGCTCGGCTACGTGGGCGTGCTCGGACGCCTCATCATCCCCGTCGCCGTGCCGGCCATCGCGACCGTGACCGTCTTACAGTTCATCCAGATCTGGGACGACCTGCTCGTCGGACTGCTCTTCATCCAGAACACCAACGAGCGACCGATCACGGTGGGTCTCGCAGTGCTCGCCGCCGGACGGACGACGTCGATACCCGAGCTGATGGCGGGGTCGTTGGTGAGCGCCCTGCCGGCGATGATCGTCTATCTCGGGTTCCAGCGCTACCTCGTCAAGGGCCTCACCATGGGCATCGACCGATGACGCACTATCCGCACGACCACAAGGAGCAGTAACGCATGGCAGAGATCACCTTCGACGGCGTCACCAAGGTGTTCGGCGACGACATCAAGGCGGTGGACGGGTTGTCACTCAACATCGCCGAGGGCGAGTTCATGGTCTTCGTCGGGCCTTCGGGATGCGGCAAGACCACGGCGCTTCGGATGTTGGCGGGACTCGAGGACATCACCTCGGGGACCCTCTCCATTGGTGGCACGGTCGTGAACAACGTGCTGCCCAAGCACCGCGACGTCGCCATGGTCTTTCAGAACTACGCGCTGTACCCGCACATGTCGGTGGAGAAGAACATCGGTTTCGCCCTCAAGATACGCGGCGACTCCAAGGCCGAGATCAAGCGCAAGGTCGACGAGGCGGCGACGATCCTTCACCTCAATGACTTCCTGGACCGTCGTCCCAAGGCCTTGTCGGGCGGCCAGCGCCAACGCGTGGCCATGGGTCGGGCCATCGTACGAAACCCGCAAGCGTTCTTGATGGACGAACCCCTCTCGAACCTCGACGCCAAGTTGCGCGTCGAGATGCGCCTCGAGATCGCCCGAATCCAACGGCTGCTCGGCGTCGCGACCGTCTACGTCACCCACGACCAGGTCGAGGCAATGACCATGGGCGACCGCGTCGCCGTGCTGCGCGACGGCAAGCTCCAGCAGGTCGACACGCCCCAGCACCTCTATGACCGTCCGGCCAATGAATTCGTCGCGGGCTTCATGGGCTCGCCCCCGATGAACCTGCTGCGCTGTCACGTGCGCGCGGGAAAGGACCGCGTCCAGGTCGTCTTTGGCGACCAGGTGATCGAACTGCCCTGGGACTACACCTCGTCCCACGACCTGCCGCCTGCGGGCCTGGACGTCGTCTTTGGCGTGCGCCCCGAGGACGTGCTCGTGGCCGACGCCCAGAGCACCAACACGCTCAAGACCCGCGTCGAACGACGCGAGGCGCTCGGCTCGGAGATCCTCGTGCACCTTTCGCTCGACTCCTCGAGCGACACGAGTCAGAGTCCTCGAGGCGAACTCGCGCGACCGGTCGCACTCGTCGCCAAGATGGGCCCGCGCCAGAAGATCGCCGTGGGCGACGTGGTCTTTGTACAGTTCGCGGCCGAGCACGCGCATTTCTTTGACGTCGCGAGCGGCGAGACGCTGCGAAGTCGCTGAGCATGCGCTCCCCTCTCTACGTCAACGAAAGTGAGCAACCATGACACTCGTCGTGAGCCGTAATCCCGCCACGGGCGCTTCGCGCGATCTCGACGTTCACGACACGTCAAGTAGCGAGGTCCGGGCTCTCAGTAAGCGCGCGTCCTCGATCGCGGCCGAGTTCGCACGTCGGCCCCTCGCGTGGCGTGCGTCGTTGCTGCGCGCCATGGCCGACGAACTCGAAAGGCGCGCTCCCTCCCTGGTCGAAGTCGCCATGGAGGAAACGGCGCTGCCCCGTCCGCGCCTCGAAGGTGAGCTTCGCCGCACCGCGTTCCAATTTCGCTTCTTCTCTGACGTCGTGCTCGACGGCGCCTTCCTGCAAGCCTCGATCGACCACGCCACGGACTCGGCTATGGGACCGCTGCCCGACCTGCGACGAGTGCGCGTGCCGATCGGTCCAGTCGCGGTCTTTGGTAGTTCGAACTTCCCCTTTGCCTTCTCGGTGCCCGGCGGTGACAGCGCCTCGGCGCTGGCGGCGGGTTGTCCCATCGTCATCAAGGCCCACCCCGCGCACCCCGCCACGAGCCTGGCTACGTTCGAAGCGCTGGTGAGCGCAGCGAACGCGGCGGGGGCACCCGAGGGACTGCTTGGACTGGTCTTCGGTCTCGAAGCAGGCGTGGCTCTCGTGCAGGACCCCGCGATCAGTGCGATTGGCTTCACCGGCTCGGTCGCGGCCGGCAGGGCATTGTGGCAGCTCGCAAATGCTCGCGCGACGCCCATTCCCTTCTTTGGCGAGCTCGGTTCAGCCAATCCCCTCGTGGTAACTCAAAGCGCCGCCAATGAGCGAGCCAGCGAGATCGGTGCGGGGATCGCGGGATCGATGACGCTCGGCGTGGGTCAGTTCTGCACCAAGCCGGGACTGCTCTTCGTTCCTGCGGGCAACCCCGGTGACGAGGTCGTCACGTCGCTCGCGGGGGTCTTGCGCGACCTCTCGGGCATGACCATGTTGAGCGAAGGGATCGCTGCGCACTTCGGCGAGGGCACGAACGCCATCGCCGCCGTCCAGGGCGTCAGTCACCTCGTCGGAGGAGCGCTGGACGGTGCCACCCAGGTGGTGGCCCAACTTTTCGAAGTCGACACGGACGTCTTCAACGGACCTTTCGCCGCCGCGCTGCACGAGGAGTGCTTCGGACCACTCGCCATCGTCGTGCGCTACCGAAACGTCAGCGACCTACGGGTGGCGCTTGAGGGCGTGCAGCCCGCACTCACCTTCAGCGTGTTCAGCGAAGATAATGACCCCGACGCGCCGTGGCTGATCGAACTCGCCCAAGAGAAGTCGGGTCGCGTCATCGCCAACCAATTCCCCACGGGCGTCGGCGTGAGTTGGTCGATGCAACACGGGGGGCCGTGGCCCTCGACGACCAACTCGGCGGCCACGTCGGTAGGTGCGGGTTCTATTGACCGGTGGCTTCGACCCGTGACCTACCAGGCACTTCGCGCCGAACTCTTGCCAACGGCGCTTCGTGACGATAACCCTCTCGGGGTGCCCCAGCGAGTAGACGGCGTCCAGAGCTAAGTCACGCCACGACTACATTTTCATGTTCATCGAGCCCATGTGAAAGTGCAAGCCCTTCGGTGCGCTGACCACCTTGGCATACACGGTCAGGGTCCGCGCGGTCTGAAAATTGGTCCACTTGAGCTCGAGCCGGACGGTCGAACCCTTCACCAATG
>Ga0224532_1000009_pt1 | contig 57972 bp, 60 predicted proteins | sample 714E115metaG_FD_179902 | JGI IMG/M metagenome (GOLD analysis project Ga0224532, IMG submission 179902) | Peat soil microbial communities from Stordalen Mire, Sweden - 717 E1 1-5 | ecosystem: Environmental > Terrestrial > Soil > Wetlands > Peat | place: Sweden: Norrbotten County, Stordalen Mire... | reverse complement strand
CCCAAGGAAGTTCTCGAAGACGGGCGAAAAGCCGTGCGGACCGTCGCCGGCGAAGACCGGCTGATCGGACTCATCGCGCAACGATAAATGGATGTGACACGAATTCCCCTCGCGCGCGTCGTACTTAGCCATGAAGGTCAGGCTGTAACCCTCCTGAGCGGCGATCTCCTTGGCGCCCAGCTTGAAGAGTCCGTGCTCGTCGCACTTATCGATCAGGGTGCTGAAGAAGAAGGCGATCTCGTGCTGGCCGAAGTTGCACTCGCCCTTCACCGACTCGACGACCATCCCGGCCCCGCTCATCGAACGGCGAATGCGGCCGAGAAGCGGTTCGATGCGCGAGGTGCCCTGGAGCGAGTAGTCAACGTTGTAGAGGTTCACCGGCGTCAAATTGCGGTAGCCCGACTTCCAGGCCTCTTCGTAGGTGTCCTCGAAGACAATGAACTCCAATTCGGTACCGGTGAGGCCCCGCCATCCGTGTTCTGCAAGGCGCGACACCTGCTGTTGGAGGACCTGGCGGGGTGACGGCGCGACCGGTTCGCCGTGCACGGTCTCGACGTCAGCGAAGAGGATTGCCGTCTTTTCGTGCCACGGCACCATCCGAATTGTCGTGAAGTCCGGTCGAAACCCAATGTCGCCGTAACCGCGGTCCCATGACGTGAGGGCGAAGCCGTCCACGGTCGCCATGTCCACGTCCGAGGCCAAGAGGTAACTGCAACCCTCCACGACCCCATTGCCAATCATGTCCACAAAGAAGTTTGCGTCCAGGCGTTTTCCCTGCAGGCGGCCCTGCATGTCGGTGATTGCGAGGATGACGGTGTCGATCGATCCGCTGGCGATGTGGGCCTGGAGTTCTTCACGGGTTAGGCGACCTGCGATGTGCGACATGCCACTGCTCCTTGATTGGATTGCAGCCGATAGTAACCGGCTGGCGTGAAGCCAACCAAACCGACGGTGCCGATCGTTTTGCCTATCCGAACATCCGCCGACCATTGACCTCATGAACCCGCACGGTTGACTGGTCCGCTCACGTCGCGGGCTCGTCTCGCAGGTCCGTCGCTCTCGCTTAAGACCCCGTCACCACAGTCACGTGTTTCTAACGCAAGGAGATGGTTAATCGGAGAGATGTTGGTGCGGCGGAGTCATCAGATGAATTGTTAACAGATGGTGAAGTGCCTTGCTAAGTCGGGAGTTGCACTCTATGCTCGCACGAATCGCAGTAATGCCATCACCATGGGGGTTCTAATGGCCAACGAAACATCGTCGTCTTCGCCGACTGAAGTCAGCGACGTCGAACGACTCCACCAACTGGGTTACGCCTAGGAACTCAAACGAGGCATGGGTTCGTTCTCGAACTTTGCGGTCTCGTTCTCGATCATCTCCATCTTGACGGGTGGTATCACGACGTATTACCTCGGCATGGATGCCGGAGGACCCATCGTGATCACCATTGGGTGGTTCATTGTCGGAGCGCTGACCCTCTGTGTGGGAATGGGAATGGCCGAGATCTGTTCGGCGTATCCCACGGCCGGTGGTCTCTACTACTGGTCCGCCCGCCTCGCCAAGAAGAACAAGCCAGCGTGGTCGTGGGCGACCGGTTGGTTCAACCTCGTAGGTCAAGTCGCCGTCACGGCGTCGATTGACTACGGCCTGGCGACCTTCGTGGGTTTCTTCATCAGCCTCTACGCATCGAGTTTCGTGTCGAACGTGCGCTGGACATTGTTCTTCTACGCGCTGATCCTCTTGGCGCACGGCATCCTCAACACGTTCCGCGTGCAACTAGTGAGTGCCCTCGCCAACATCAGCGCGTGGTGGCACTTGATCGGCACGCTGATCATCGTGCTGGCGCTGTTCATCGTTCCGAGCCATCACCAGAGCCTGAGCTTCCTCTTCCACCACGACAACCTGACGGGCTGGACCGGACCCTTCGCGGGCATATACGCCTTCGCCATTGGGTTGTTGCTCGCCCAGTACACGTTGACCGGCTATGACGCGAGTGCGCACATGACCGAGGAGACGAACGGGGCATCAACTGGCGGGCCCAAGGCGTTGGTTCGGGCCATCTATATCTCGATCATCGCGGGATTCATCTTGAACCTCGCGATGACCCTCGCAATCCAGGGTGGCACCAAGAGCTACGACGCCCTGGCGGCGAACGGGACTCCGGCGGGAGGCGTGCTGTTCGTGCAAGCCATTTCGGGTGCCGGCGGAAAAATTCTCGTCCTGATCTCGATGGTCGCGATGTTCTTCTGCGGCCTCGCGTCGGTGACGGCGAACTCGCGAATGATCTACGCGTTCTCGCGTGACGGCGCGGTACCCGGACACCGTCTCTGGCACCGCCTCAACGCCAATACCCGGACACCAGTGAACGCGGTGTGGTTCGCGGTGATCGGTGCCTTCATCTTGGGTATTCCGTCGCTCTACCAAGTGGGCAGCGCGTCGGTGGCCTTCTTCGCCATTGTCTCAATTGGCACCGTGGGACTCTACGTGGCCTACGTGATCCCGATCTTCCTGCGCCTACGCGCTGGACGTGACTTCGAGCCGGGTCCCTGGAGCCTCGGCAAGTGGAGCAAGCCCATTGGCATCATTGCGGTGATATGGGTCATCATCATCACGATCTTGTTCTTCGCCCCCGAGTTCTACCCGTGGACGACCGCGGCCGACATCAACTGGTCCGGTCCAGTGTTCGTGGGCGTGATGGCCGTCGTCTTCATCTGGTACGGCGTGTCGGCCCGCAAGTGGTTCACCGGTCCCAAGATGCAAGGTTCCGAGGCCGATCTCGAAGAGATCGAGAAGGAATACGCGTCGGGGATCGTTCCCGAGGACGCACCCGAAGATCATTAGGAGTATGACAAGGCCCCTCGGCGATTCGCCGAGGGGCCTTGTCATTTCTACGAGCGACTAGTTCCTATCGGTAGCCCGCAAAGATGTCCTCCACGACGCCGTCGAGCTTCTCTGGATTCGTCACCCGCACGAACCATTCGCGGCCCATGACTACCTTGAACTGCTCACGGTCCATCTTCAACCAGAAGGCGTCGGCCATCTGAGACTGGTGCGCGGCGAGAGCGTCGTACTTCGCGTCGGTGACGTCGCTCACGTCAATCGAGGCGCCAATCAATTCGTCGGGCGTACCCATGTCGATCTCTTCCTGCTCGGAAGTCTCTTCGGGCTCGACGATTCCCTTGGCGGCGTTAGCTTCGCGACGTTCCCGGTCCTCTTGTTCCCAGCGCTCACGAAAGCGGGCCATCACGGTGTTGGGGATCGCGTTGAAGTACAGGGTCGGTTCGTAATCGATCATCTCGAGCGCGGCGAGCGTGATGCGGTGAGCCTGGATGTGATCGGGGTGACCGTAGAAGCCGATCTCGTTGTAGGTGACGATGACCTGGGGGCGCTCTTGTTCGAGGATCTGGGCAAGACGAGCTGCCGCGACGCCAACGGGTACCTGCCAGAAGCACTCGGGGTCGTCGTTCTGGGGCCAACCCATCATGCCCGAGTCGCGGTAGCCCAGGCGGATCAGCTTGTCGATGCCGAGCACCTCAACCGCCCGATCGAGCTCCTTGGCGCGTATCGCGGCGACCTCGTCACCGTCGTGGTGGTCCGCATTGGGTTTGGCGCCATCGAGCGCGTCGCCGCATTCACCGTTGGTGCAGGTCACCAACACGGTGCGCACTCCCTGGTTCGCGAGGAGCCGGTACAGGCCGCCGGTCGAACTCGCCTCGTCGTCGGGGTGCGCGTGCACCGCGAGAAAGGTCAATTGGGTCATCTACATCCCTCCAAAGAGATCCGTGTGGTCGCCCTCAACCGGCGAGCGACTCCAGGCCCGTTGGTAGTACTCGGTGCCGAAAAGCAGGGTGAAGAGCTCGGTCGACATCGTCACGAGGTCGCCATTGTCGATCTGGGACCCGTGCAGCGCAATGGCCTCTTGTTTTCGCGTGGCGTACTCGGTGACGTCCATGACACAGGCTACGAGTTCGTCGGGGGTGTCGGGTGTGGCGTCAATGATCCAGGCCGGGAGATAGACGCCCTGGACCTTGGCGTCGCGCGTGAACTTCTCGAGCACGCCCCGAGGTACTACCGGGTAGTAGAGGCGCTGCGCGCTCGTGCTCAACTGCACCGCCCGCGAGGTGACGCGATTGGCCATGATGTGATCGGGGTGGCCGTAGAAACCGTTCTCGTCGTAGGTCACTACCACGCTTGCCTGGACCTCGTTTAGCAACGCAGCGAGGGTGCACGCCGCTACGTCCACGTCGGCGTTCATGAAAGCGTTGGGTTCGCTGTTCTGGGGCCAACCCACCATGCCCGAATCGTCGTAGCCGAGGTTCACCACGCGTGTGAACCCGGCGTGTCGGGCGGCACGCTGCAGTTCACCCGCCCTCGTGGCGGCGGTCGCCACACTGTCGTGTCCCTCGACCGAACCGGGTCGACCCCGCTGGTCGAGGCCGAGACGGCCGTTGGTGCAGGTGACGAGGACGACCTGGTAGCCGAGCGCGCCGTAGTGCGACGAGATTCCTGCCGTGAACAGTGCTTCGTCATCGGGGTGCGCGTGTACGCAGACCAAGGTCGGAGTTTTCTTCATTGTTAGAGACTACGAGGCGATGAGTTGGGCAATACGCACAATCAAGAGCACACCGGCGATCGCGAGATAGGACGCCACCATACGCAACAAGATCCGACGAGACGTCGAGAGCTGGAGCGGGGCGAGCAACGTGAGACGAGGAGTTCGCCAGTCCCGTTTGTCGATGTCATAGACCTCTGGCCCACTGGACCGTTTAATTCCGATGGGAAGACCAACGAGGAGGCCGGCCAGCGCCACGGCTCCCAAAACAGCCAACAGTTTCGTCACGTTGATTGAAGTGAAGAGCGTCGAGACCATCATCGTGATCGACAGGACAACCAGCATGGTGACCACGATCGTGGCCACGACATTCAGCAGTCGACCGTTCACCCAGGGACCCAGGACTTGTCGGTCGTTGCACAGTAGGAGAACGAAGATCGTCGTGCTCGGGAGCATCAAGCCGCACATTGCCTGGACCGCCAACGTGATGATGCCCAAGGGGGCCCCTGGAATGAGGGTGACGACGCCAGCGACAACCAAGAGAACGGCGAAGATGCCAAAAAAGCCCTTCGCGTCACGAAGCCGAGAATTCAACGACGGGCGCGATCCGGCCAGGTCGCCCAAGGCGTACGAACTGGCCAACGTGACCGCCGCGGCACCTATCACCGAGGCGTTCAGCAGGAAGATTGCAAAGATCGTGCCCGAAGCACCGCCCACGTAGCGCCCAAGGCCCCTCGCAACGCCCAGGGCATTCGTGTAACTATTTGCGCCCCCGTGCCCGGCAAAACCCGCGGCGCAGGCCGCGATCAGCGCGGCGGCGGCGACCACGACGATGATCGAACCGAGAACCGTGTCGACCCTCTCGTAGTTCAGCCACCTCGGGGTTATCTTCTTGTCGACAATGTTGGATTGCTGAAAGTAGAGCTGCCACGGTGCGACGGTGGTTCCAATGATTGAAATGATCAGCAATACCGCGGCCGACGAAGTCCCGCCACGTATCCCTGGCACCACGAGGTGCGTAGCGACACTCGAGAAGTGCGGCTTGGTGATCAATACCAGGGGAACGATGAAGAAATTTATGATGACGAACACCATCATGAAACGTTCCCAACGTTGGAATGAGCCCGAAGCGGTCACACCGAAGAGCAACACCGCGGCCACGGGTACCGATAGGTATGGCGATACACCGAAGTACTTCATTGAAAGTGAAACACCAATGAACTCGGTCACGATGATCAAGAAGTTCAACAGCAGAATCGAACTGACTGAAACGTTTCCCCAGTACTTTCCGAAGCGCTCACGGATGAGGCGTCCATGTCCCACACCAGTGACCGCACCGAGGCGAGCGACCATCTCTTGGTTGATGATCAAGATGGGTATCAATAAGGGCAAGGTCCACAGCAGCGAATAACCGAAGTTCTGTCCCGCTTGGGCGTACGTCGACACGCCTCCGGCGTCATTGTCACCGACCATGACGATGAGACCCGGCCCGATGATCGCGAGCAAGGTCAGGAGGCGCGCGCGCGCGCCGTGACGGCTTCCCGTGTCGTGCTCTTTGATGGTTCCGAACGCACCAGTGATCTGATGTTCCGTTGTCTTCTCGCCTGGCACGCTCCACCTCCTTTCGTCTCTCTGTGGTCGTTCGGCGAAACAACCACGCAGAGACTGAAGGCGGGCTTAGCCAGTCTTGAGTGTCAAACGGGGTTGTGTCGGTACGTGCATGGCCTCGCGGCCGGTACTAGGGGGTTTCAGACAGACCCCCTTTGAACGTGACCCGGGACACGGCGGCGCATCATCATTCCTCCACCGCACTCATGCCAAACTCGCGACGCCAGCCCTGGGGCAGGAGTTCTTCGAGTAGGTCGTCGACCGTGATGACGCCGATCATGGACTCGTGTTCGGCGTCCAAGACCGGCAAGACCGTCAGATTGAAGTCGCTCATCTTGCGAGCGATCCGGTGCAGGTCCCATTGAGGGTGCACGTGGGCGAGCTGGGTCTGGGCCACGCTCAAGGCGAGTTCGCTTCCCCTCGCGCGCACGAGAGGCGCAATCGAAGCGGCACCAATTGGTTGACCATTCTCGTCCAGGACGAACACGACGTGCAACGACTCCGCGGGAACTCTTGAGGTGCGAATGGCTTCGAGCGCGTCGTCCACGGTCGCGGCGGCGGGCACTGACACGAAATCGGGGTTCATCAATCCACCCGCGCTCTCCGCGTTGTACGAGAGTAATTGGCGCACCTTGGTCTGCTGATCCGACGGGAGGTGTTCGAGGATGGGCAGCCGGCGTTCCTGCTCGACCTCGTTGATCAAGTCGGCCGCGTTGTCGGGCTCCATACGCGATAAGAGCCGCGCGGCCTCGGTGTCACTGCGCGCCTCGAGGAACTCCAGCTGGTGCTCGGTGTCGAGCTCCTCGAAAACGTCGGCCTCGAGTTCTCGGTCGAGTCCCACCGCCTCGATGATCTCCTCACCCTCCTCGTGGCTCGCTTGCTCCACGAGGTCGGCGATCTGGGCGGGGTGCAGCTTGGCGAGCTTTCGATACGGGATGCGAAGTCGCGCCGAAGGAACGTGAGCGACGAACGGCTCGATCGAGGCGAAATCGACAATGGCTTCGGCCTTCACCCGCTGTCCGATCTTCTGGCCCAGAACCCGTCGCAAGAATGGCCGGCGACCGGGGTCGACACCGACGACTTCCCATCTTCCGTCGATCTCGGCAATCTCGATCTCGTTGGCGATGATCAAGCGTCCACGTACGAGGTTTATGAGGTGGCGCGCCAAGAGGTCTTCGGCGAGCAGTAGCTCGCCGGGGCGTCGTTCGAATCGGCGCAGGTCCACCCGACGGCCCTCGAAGGTCATCCGACCCACGGCGAGGCCGCCAACCTTTCGAATCGGCACGAAGAGGTTGCGACCCTCGATCTTGATCACGGCGCCCACGATCGGCGGGTGCGGATCGTCGCCAAGACGCGCGACCAGGTCCTGGACGCGTCCAATCCGGTCACCGTCCGAGTCGAAGATGGGACGGTGCAGGAACGTGGAGAGGTGGAGAATTTCTGCCATAACGAGCCTTAAAGCCCCTTAAGGCTACCCGTTGTCACCGTCACGCGACCAGTGCGGGTAGGTGAAATCCCCGAAAACGAACGGCGAACACGATTGTTCACCTAGCGCGCTGCGTTGGTGAAACCTTTCATCACTTCACCCACGTAGGTGACGTCGTCGTCACTGACCCCGGCGTGCGTGACCAGCCGGACCCTTCGCGGCGAGACCGTTCCCCCGAGCACGCCCCGCTCGGCGAGCTCGCTCACGATTCCTCGGGCTCGGGGGTGATCAAAGGCGACGATGTTCGTGCGGCACGACGACGGGTCGTAGCTCGACTCGGGAAACGTCGCGGCGACGACCTGGGCGAGGGCGAGGGCGCGCGCGTGGTCCTCGGCGAGCCGATCGATCATGGTCTCGAGGGCCACGAGACCGGCCGCGGCGAGAAAACCGGCTTGACGCATCGTGCCCCCTAGGCGCTTTCGCTCGATCGCCGCGGCTGCCATCAGCTCAGCCGGGCCCGCGAGAAGCGAACCCACCGGTGCACAGAGCCCTTTGGAGAGACACGCCATGACCATGGTCGCCGGTTCGCTGTAATCGGCGGCCGAGGTGCCCGTCGCGACCACGGCGTTGAACAAGCGCGCACCGTCGAGATAGAGCGGCGTGGCCCCCAACGAATCGCGCAGTGAACGAACGTCCTCGAGTCGCCAAGGGGTGCCACCCGAGACCATGTGGGTGTTCTCGATCGCGACCATGGCGACGTGGGGCTGGTGGTCGCGCTCCGCGTCGATGATCCCCAGTACGGCGCTGGTGCGAAGTATGCCCGTCGTGTCGTCGACCGCGGCGAACTGAATACCGGAGTTCCTCGCCGAGGCGCCCATCTCGAAGCTGACGACGTGTTGGTCCTTTCCCGCGACGACGAGATCACCGGGACTCGTGAGCACGCGCACCGCGATCTGGTTGGCCATGACGCCCGAGGGGACGAAGAGCGCTCTGGGCTTGTCGACGATGCTCGCGAAACGTTCTTCGAGTTCGTTGACCGTCGGGTCCTCGTCGTAACCAACGTCGCCGACCTTCGCTCCCGCGATGGCATCACGCATCGCGGCCGTTGGCTGGGTCACCGTATCGCTTCGCAGGTCGACCAGTCGCTCCATACCGAGAGGCTACCGTTGCGGTTTTAGGATGGCCCAATGAGTGATAACCCCACGAACCAGTCCCCGCTCCAACCGAACGTCCACGAAGTTCTCGACTTGGAAACGGTGTCCATATCTCCCGAGAAGGTCGTCATGCGAGTCCAGGTCGGACCCAAGGTCCACCAGCCCTACGGCATTCTGCACGGCGGCGTGTCGGCGCTGCTCGCCGAGGGTGCCGCGTCGATCGGGGGCGCGGTGAGCGTCGGGCCGGACCAGATCGTGGTCGGCACGGAACTCAATTGCTCGCACCTTCGCTCGATGTCGAGCGGCACGCTCACCGCTACCGCCACCCCGATTCGCAAGGGCCGAACCGTGCACGTCTGGGGCATCGACCTCACCGATGACCAGGACCGACTGATCTGCGTCGCCCGCTGTACCTTGCAGGTTCTTCGGGCCCCTGGGGCCACCGGAACACCCGGGGCACCCGGTGCCTAGGGCCTAGACTTTCCCCAGGACATTCCGGTGAAGGGTTGACAATGGGAGTTCGTTTCAAGGGCTGGGGCATCGCCGTGCCCGACCGGATCGTTACCAACGAGGAGCTTTCTCGGACTCTGGATACCTCTGATGACTGGATCACCGAACGAACGGGGATTCGCGAACGTCACATCGGGGGTTCGGCCAAGTCCTTAGGCGTGCTGGCTGGAAAGCGCGCGATGGACGACGCCTTCGTCGAACCGTCAGACATTGACTTCCTGGTGCTCGCCACCACGACGCCGGACCGCATCGCACCGGCCACCGCGCCCATGATCGCCACCGAGTTGGGTCTCACGTGTCCCGCGATGGACGTCAACGCCGCCTGCAGCGGCTTCATGTACGCCATCCGCACCGCCCAGGGACTTTTGGAGACGGGCAACAAGCGAATACTCGTGATCGGTGCCGAACATCTCTCACGCTGGGTCGATTGGAGTGACCGCAACATGGCGGTCCTGCTCGCCGACGGCGCGGGTGCGACGGTGCTCGAACACGACCCGAACGACACCGACGTGTTGTCATTCGTCCTGGGCGCCGACGGTGCGGCAGCGGACCTGCTCACGTGCCAGCACGGTGGGTACTTCGAGATGGACGGAAAGGAAGTGTTTCGGCGCGCCGTGCGCGTCGTGGTGGACTCGGCCGAGAAGGCGCTCGAATTGGCGGGCATCACCGCGGATGATCTCAGCCTCGTCATCCCCCACCAGGCCAATATTCGAATCATCCAGGCGGCGACCCAGCGTCTTGGCATCGAGATGGATCGTGCGGTCGTCGTGCTCGACCACTACGGCAACACCTCGAGCGCGTCCATTCCGCTCGCCTTTGACGACGCGCGTCAGAACGGTCGGATCAAGCCCGGCGAGTTCGCGCTCATGACCGGCTTCGGCGCGGGCATGACGTGGGCGTCGGCGATCGTGCGTTGGTCCTGATGTCCAAGCCATCACTCGTCATCCTCGCCGCAGGCCGCGCACGACGTTACGGCGGTCTCAAGCAACTCGCGCCCATTGGCGTGCACGGTGAGGCCGTGATCGACCTCATCGCCTCGGACGCCTTCGCCGCCGGCTTCGAGCGCATCGTGATCGTGGTCAATCCCGACACCGGACCCCAGATCGAAGAGCACGTGCGCCGCTTCTGGCCGCTCGACCGAATGATCTCCTTCGCTGTCCAGGAAAAGGCCCTCGGCACCGTGCCGGCGGTGCTCGCCGCCGAGAGGTTTCTTGATCCTTCGGTCCCCTTTGGTATCTCAAATGCCGACGACCTCTACGGTCGAGACGCGTTGTCGCGACTCGGCACGCACCTGGCGACCAAGTCGACGTGCTGTCTCATCGGCTTTCATCTCGACCGGGCCCTCGTAGGCGACCTACCGGTGTCACGCGGCGTCTGTCACGTCGTGAACGGCCACCTCACTGACATCTGGGAGCGTCGCCAGGTCCACTCGACGGACGACGGCTTCGTCGCCGACGACGGGGAGTCACCCGTCTTTCTGGCTCCCGACACCACCGTCTCGATGAACCTCTGGGGTTTCCAGCCCGCCATGTGGCCACTGCTGCACGAGGAGATGAACAGCCACGACTTCGAACTCGAGCCCGAGTCGCAGTTGCCGGTGATGGTGGGCAAGATTCTGCACCACGTGCCACTTCGCTTTGACGTGCTCGCCACCGAGTCACGCTGTGTGGGCGTTACCCACGCTGATGATCTCGCCCTGGTCCAGGCCGACGTTCGACTCCAGGTCAGCCTCGGAGAACGCCCCGAACGCGCCTTTCGTTAGACGTGCCCGCGCCCACCGGACTTGAAGGCGGTACCCGTTCGCCAACCATCTCGACAGTCCCGGGAAAGTTTGATCGAATCGTCAACCGTAACCCGTGCGAGCAGCCGCCACTCCCGTCAGCGAGCATCCTATGAGCGAGGAGCCCTCGGAGGCCACCGCGAACATCATGGGAACGCGTCGCCTCGAATCCTTCAGCGACGGCGTCATTGCGGTCATCATCACGATCATGGCCTTCGAATTGAAGACGCCCGCGTCAGCAAACTTCCACGCACTCGGTCACGAATTGCCCCTCCTACTCGTCTACGTTCTCAGTTTCACCTTCGTTGGCATCTACTGGGTCAATCATCACCACCTCCTGGGAATAACCAAGCGCAATAACGCCGCCGTGATGTGGACGAACCTGCACCTGCTGTTCTGGCTCTCGTTGATTCCTTTCGTGACCGCATGGATTGGTGCCCAGCACGGCAAGTCCCTGCCCGCCGCCTGCTACGGCTTCGTGGGGTTTGGTTCAGCCGTGGCCTACACGCTGCTCAGCTTCGCCATCCGCCACGCGGACCCCGACAACATCGCCATCGCACGTGTCCTCGAGCACGACAACAAGGGGAAATTCTCGGTCCTCGTCTGGGTGGCATCAATCGGCCTCGCGTACGCCTCGCCGTATCTCGCCTACGTGTGCTTCGTCATCGTCGCGATCATCTGGTTCGTGCCCGATCGACGTCTGCTCACCCGCAACGACTCGCGCACGTAGGGCGTCGAGCACTTAAGAGACGTCAAGCCCCGAGATTGACGATCTTGTCACGAGTGGCGATTGCGACCGCCTCGAGCTTGGAGTGTGCGCCCAATTTGGTCAATATCTTGCTGACGTGATTTCGAACGGTGTGAATTGAGATGAACAACTCTGTGGCGATCCGTTCAGTGGAGAACCCTTCAGCGAGCAGTTGGAGGACTTCGATCTCGCGGCGGGTGAGAAAATCAGCGTCGGGATTAACGGGTCGGCGCAGATGATCGAGCAACGTGTTCATCTCCTCGACCCGAAACACCAACTCACCGCGTGACGCGGACCTGATCGCACTCAAGAGTTCGTCCATTGGCCGATTCTTGGCGAGCATGCCCACGCACCCGGCTTCGATGGCGCGCGCCATCAGGTCCTGGGGCGCGTCACCCGACAGCATCAGGACGTGGGTCTCGGGCCACTTCGCAAGGATCTCCTTCACGGCGGTGATGCCGTCGCCGTCGGGCAACCGGTAATCCATCAGCACGACATTGGGTTGCTCGCGATCGACGAGTTCGAGTGCCTCGCCAACACCATGCGCCGTTCCCGCGAGGTGCATGTCCGACTCTCGGCCTATCAACATCGCGAACATCTCGGCCACCATGAGGTGGTCTTCCACAATCGCGACGGTGATTGGTTCAGTGATGGTGTTCTCCCATGATCGATGCCTCGAAATCTCAGTCGACACAAGCAACAACGCCCCTGGACGACTTTGACACGATTCTAGGTATACGACAGCTCCGGGTCAGGATTCGTTGGTCGGGTAGGCCGCGTGCTCACCGTAGAGCACGGGCCGACGAAGAGCGAAGACGTCGATCTCGCGGCGGCGACGAGTCACCTCGTCCGGGTCGATGCTCGCGAGCACGACCTCGGGCTGGTCGGTGCGGGTCTCGGCCAGCACTTCGCCCCAGGGATCGATGATCATCGCGTGTCCGTAGGTGGCGAGACCCTCGTCGGTGGTACCGGCCTGGGTCGCCGCCACGACGAAGGCGTGGTTCTCGATGGCGCGCGCACGAAGCAGCACCTGCCAGTGCGCTGGTCCGGTCACCGCCGAGAACGCCGCGGGCACCGAGAACACCGTGGCGCCGCGCAGCGCGAGAGCACGGTACTGCTCGGCAAAGCGCACGTCGAAGCAGATCGTCAGACCCAGTACGAACCTGCCCAGGGGGGCGAGCACCAATTGTGAACCCGGTGCAATGGCGGCGGACTCGTGGAAGGTGACCTCGCCGGGCACGTCGATGTCAAAGAGGTGCGCCTTTCGGTACGTGGCGAGAATGTCACCGCTCGCGCCGATCAGCACGCTCGTGTTGTAGGACCGACGCTCGTAGGTCGAGGTCTCCAAGAGACTGCCCAGGTGCACGCTGACGCCCCGTGCGCGCGCGACGTCGGCCATCTGGTCGGTGGTGGGACCGGGGACCGACTCAGCCACTCCCTCGTAGTGTCGCGCCGGTCCGTAGAAGTTGAAGTACTCCGGCAACTGGATGTAGGTCGCACCCTGGTCGGCGGCGGCGTGCACCAGTTCGATCGCCGTGGCGACGTTGAGCGCCTTATCGGTACCCGAGCGCATCTGCAGCGCCGCGACCTGGAGCATCTCACCCATGGTCGTCTTGCACGGACGAGGCAGCGGGCACGGGACGAAGTAGCCACAGGGAGACCAGCGTCCAGAACACGATGAAGATCATCCAGATCACGACGCGCACCCACGGGTGCAGTCCGGCGTTCAACAACTGAAAGGCGTTGTTCTGCAGCGGCGCGTAGGCCGCCCAACCAGTGAAGCTGCTGTGGAGGTTCGTGATCCAGGTCCCGAACACGTAGCAGGTGAGAGCGAGTCCCACGACGAGGACAACGCGTTGTGGGCGGTCGAGGCGTTGTCGCATGCGACAGTCTTTCATGCGATCGCCCGGTCAGTGCCAGTCCCTCGAGGGAACCGTCGCGCCCAGGTCGAGCGCCTCGACGTGCTCGGCGCTGAGCGCCATGGTCCCCTGACCTCGCTCGAGTGAGCCGCGGATCACCAACGCGCGCGACGAACGCGCCACCACCGACCACCGCGCCCAGGCCCCCTTGGAGAAGATGACGTTGACGTGGCCCGTCTCGTCCTCGAGGTTCAAGAAGACCGCCCCGTTGGCCGTCTCGGGGTGCTGACGATGCGTGACCACGCCCGCGACGCTCACTCGCGAACTCTCGGCGGCGAGAAGAGCGTCAGCGCGGGTGACCCCTCGTTCGTTCAGCTGCTCGCGCACCAGGGAGATCGCCGTCGCCTCGGTGGTGAGGCCCATCGCCCACAGGTCGTCGGCGACTCGTTCCATCTCGGTCGTCGCGGGCAACGACGGCGCCGCGAGACCGGTCACCACGCCCGCCAGACGCTCGGGCGTGCTCTGAGCGGCCGCGCCCGCGGCCCAGACCTGGGCCCGACGGCTCGTGCCAAAACAGTCCAACGCCCCGGCGGCGGCGAGCGTCTCGAGGTGATGCTGTTGGAGTCCGGCGCGGCGCACCAGGTCCTCGGGGCCCTTCCACGGGGCCCCCGCCACGATGCGCGTCGCCAACTCGGTGCCGATGCCGCGCAACGCCCCCAGGCCCAGACGCGCCTGAGGGCAGGCCGTGTCACCCTCGAGCGTGGCGCCCACGCCCGAGCGATTGACATCGGGACGCTCGACGATCACGCCGTGGCGCTTCGCGTCGGCGACCAGGCTCTGGGGAGACCAGAACCCGAGGGGCTGGGCGTTCAACAGCGACACGAGGAACGCCGCCGGATAGTGCAGCTTGATCCACGCCGAGCAGTAGACGAGGTGAGCGAAGGACACCGAGTGGCTCTCGGGGAATCCGAAGTTCGCGAACGCGGCGAGCGCGTCAAAGAGTTGGTCGGCGTCGCGTCCGACGATGCCGTTCTCGGCCATGCCCGCATAGAAGCGACTCTTCAACTTGAGCATCCGAATCTCGGAACGCTTGGCGGCCATGGCCTGGCGCAGTTCGTCCGCCTCGGCGGGCGAGAAGCCCGCGACCGCGACGGCCATCTCCATGAGTTGCTCCTGGAACAGCGGCACCCCGAGCGTGCGCGACAGGATCGGTTCGAGACGCGGGTGCAGGTACGTCACGACCTCGTCGCCGCGGCGACGCCGGATGTAGGGGTTGACGGCGTTGCCCTGGATGGGCCCCGGGCGGATCAGCGCGACCTCGATCACCAGGTCGTAAAAGCAGCGCGGCTGCACGCGCGGCAGCGTCGCCATCTGGGCGCGTGACTCGACCTGGAAGACCCCCACGGTGTCCGCCTCGCAGAGCAGGTCGTAGACCGCGTCCTCCTGGGCGAGCGCTCCCAGGTCAATGTTCGTCTGGTGGAACTGCGCCACCTGGTCAACGGCGCGGTGCAGGGCGTCGAGCATGCCCAGCCCCAACAAGTCGAACTTCACCAGGCCAATCGCCGCGCAGTCATCCTTGTCCCACTGCAGCACGGTTCGCCCGGGCATACGGCCCCACTCGATCGGACAGACCTCGAGGACCGGACGGTCACAGAGCACCATGCCCGCCGAGTGGATCCCGAGGTGACGCGGCCGGTCGAGCAGCTCGTTGGCCATGCTCAGCACCAGTGGCGAGACCCCGGCGGACGCCGCGCTCATGCTGTGACGGTCCACGCTGTCGCGTAGCGTGTTCGCCTCTTCTTCGCTGTAGCCAAAGGCCCGCGCCACGTCGCGCAACGCCGAACGCGGACGGTACGTGATCACGGCTGCCACCTGGGCCGCGTGACGACGCCCGTAACGCGAAAAGACGTACTGGATCACCTCTTCGCGACGGCCCGACTCAATGTCCACGTCGATGTCGGGGGGGCCGTCGCGCGCGGGCGAGAGGAACCGCTCGAAGAACAGGTTCAACTTGACCGCGTCGGCGTTGGTGATCCCAAGCGAGAAGCAGACCGCCGAGTTCGCCGCCGAACCGCGACCCTGGCAGTAGATGTTCTCGCGCCGACAGAACTCGGTGATGTCCCAGACGGTGAGGAAGTACCCGGCGAACCCGAGTCCGCCAATGACCCCGAGCTCGTGGTCGATCTGACGCCACGCGCCCGGCACGCGTTCGTGCTCGCGCGTGCCATAACGCTCGGTCGCGCCCTTTTCGACGAGGACCTCGAGGTAGGACTGCTCGTTCATCCCCGCGGGGGTCGGGAACCTCGGTAGGTTCGGCGCCACCAGGCGCAGGTCGAAACTGAGCGAGGCACCGATCTCGCCCGCCCGGTCCACGACCCCGGGCCAACGCGCGAAGCGACGCCGCTGCTCGGCGTCGCTTCGTAAATGCGCGAGCGGGGACGCGTTGAGCCAGCCCTGCACCTCTTCGAGACTCTGGCGCGCGCGTATCGCCGAGAGCACGTTGGCCCTCGCGAACGCGTCGGGGGTGGCGTAGTGCACGTTGCCCGTCGCCACCAAGTCCACGTTCGAGGTGACCGCGAGCTGGGCGAGTACGTCGTTGCGCGCCACGTCATCGGGCGCGCCGTGGTCCCAGAGTTCGACGACGAGCGACTCGCGGCCAAAGGCGTCGACGAGACGTTCGAGTTCGCGGCGCGCGGCGCGCGGGCCCTCGTTCATCAGCGCTCGGGTGAGAGGGCCCTTGCGACACCCCGTGAGGATCAGCCACTCCTTGGCGTAGCGCGCCAGGTCCTCCAGGCAGAAGCGCGGGCTGCCCTTCTCCCCCCTCGCCAGGTGCGCCTCGCCGAGCATCGTCGCCAAGTGGCGATAACCCTCGGGCGAGCGCGCGAGCAGCACCAGGTGCGTGCCCGAAGGGTCGGGCACGCCCGTGCGGTCGTCGATGCCGTCCAGGGTCACCTCGCACCCGAAGACGGTCGCGAGTCCACAGGCCCTCGCCGCCTCGGCGAAACGCACCACGCCGTAGAAGCCGTGGTGATCGGTGAGGGCCAACGCGCCCAGTCCGAGGCGGGTCGCCTCACCCACGAGCTCCTCGGGATCGCTCGCCCCGTCGAGGAAACTGAAACCCGAGTGCGCGTGTAGTTCGGCGTAGGTGGCCATCAGTCGTAGATCCCCACGAGCCACCAGCGCTCGGACTCGGCGACGAGCAGTACCGCCTCGCCCAGGGCGAGCACCACCTGCAGGTACGCCCGACGACGCCCGAGCACCCACCAGCGCTCCACGAGGGGCCAGGGCCCGGCGTACCAACGCACCGCGCGACGCGCGTAGTGCGTGAGCAGCAACGTCACCGGCTCGGCGCTCAGCACGCCGCGCGCGCTCATCGACACCGGCGCGTCGTGCTCGTCGTGCAGGCGAACCGCCACCGGATGGGCCAAGGTCGTCGCCGGCGAGGGGGACCGGATCTGCCCGGGCCAGGGGGCCTTCAGGTCCTCCTCGGCCAGCGGCGAGCCCCAGGGCACGAGAGTGGCCCGGTCCTCGGGCACGCGTCCGCCGCGCAGCGACGCCACGAGCAACGCGTCCGCCCCGAGGCGCCGGCGCACGCGATGGGCCGCGGCAAAGGCCCGCTCGTCGCCGGCGCCGCGCTGGCCGAAGAGCCCGAGCTGCTCGTACTGGGGACTTCGTTCACCGAGCAGGTGACCCAGACGTGCGCCCAGGCGCAGGTCGCGCTGACCGACCAGTTCGCCGACTTCGCCACGAGCGACCCGGTGAAGCTCGAGAGCGTGCTTGTTGAAACGCTCACCGACTCGGGCCACCTCGAGGTCGGCGAAGGCGCCGAGCGTGTACAGGCCCAGACGTCGACACGTCGTAGCCAGGTCCTTTCGTCCGAGCACCTCGATCGGTTGGGCGCGGCGAAACGCATCCGTCGCGCCCGGGGCCACCACTCGCTGTTCGCGCGCCGCCAACTCCGCGCAGAACACCCCGTCGGCGACCCCGAGCAACGCCTCGTGGCCCGTGACGTCACGCACGCTCTCGCGAACCATCTTCAGTACCGCCTCTTCACCGCCGAAGAAACGGCTCGGTCCGCGAAGGGGAAGAACGTAAAGGCCGAGTCGCACGAGTTCGCTAAAGGGGCAGAGCAGACTCAGCGCGTCAAGAAGCGTGAGCGAGTCACGCAGCGTAGAACCGTCGGGCTCTTCGATCGACAACGCCTCGACCCACAGCGCGAGAAGACGCTCCATCTACGTGGCCGCCGCTTGCCCTCTTCGATTCGGCAGCATCACCACGTGCTCGCTCGCGCGTCCCGCTTCACCACGCCCCGCGATGCGCACACCGAGATAGCGAGCGTCAAGTCGCGACGACGTGGCCCAGCGCGACTCGGTGACGACAAAGGAGAGTTCGGCGGGAAGCGGCCACGCGGCGCCGGGCTCGCTCAAGACGATCAGCACGGTGCCGCGCTCGCGCACTCGGTCCATCAGTTTGCGTGCGACCCCGTGCGCGGCTCGCGACGGCGGGCGCACGACCAGGAGGTCGACCCCATCGAGCAGGTCGGCGGCGGACTCGGCCCACGCTCCGCGCGGACGCGGCACGAAGAGCACCCGACGAAGGTCCACCCCGAGTTCGGCCATCGCCACGACCCCGGGATCGTCCACGCCCACGACCCCCGCCCAGTGGCCATTCGCACTCGAGGCGGTGAGCAGGCTGAGCGCCAGGCTGAGACCACCCAGACCGGGCGCGGCTTGGACGACGACCGTCGAGCCACGGCGCAGGCCGCCGCCAGGCACCAGAGCCTTCCAGGGCTCGTCCAGGGGCATCATGCGGCTCCTAGCGAGGGTGAGGGGTCGTAAGGAAGCCGCCAGATCACTGGGTAACGTAGGACGGGTGGAGGAAAAAGCGAACATATGTTCGTAAGAGTAGCCACTCCCGGTGACAGGCGCAAAGGGACACGAGCCCTATCGTGAGAGGGAGCCAAGGAGGTCCCATGTGCGGTCGTGTTGCCCTCTTCACCCCACCCGTACGCCTCGCCAAACTCCTTGACGCCACACTGGCGGCGGGTATCGAGCCCGAGGGCCGCCCCAGTTGGAACGTCGGACCCCAGCGTCGGCTCTTCGCGCTCACCGAACCCGACGGCGTGCGAACCCTCGACGCCTACCGCTGGGGACTGCTACCCAGTTGGGCGAAGGACCCCACGATTGCGAATCGACTCTTTAACGCGCGCGGGGAAACCGTCGCGGAGAAGCCCTCGTTTCGCAGCGCCTTCGCGAAACGTCCGTGCGTGATTCCCGTCGACGGTTTCTACGAATGGGACCACCGCCCCGGACGCAACAAACAGCCCAACTACTTCACTCGCAGTGACGGTCAACTCATGCTCTTCGCGGGACTCTACGAACAGTGGCGCGATCCCAACGCCGACGACACCACGCCCCTTAAGACCTGCACCATCATCACCACGACCCCGAGCAAGGACATGGATGAGATCCACGACCGCATGCCCGTGGTGCTGAGTGCCGCTGACGTCGAGACCTGGCTCAAGGTCAACGACTACGGAGCCGACGAGCGAGCGCAGCTGCTGTGCCCCGCTCCCGCGGGAACTCTTTCGCACTACGGCGTGGCCAGCGCGGTTGGTTCGGTGCGCAACGACGGGCCCGAGCTCATCGAGCGGACCGAGACGCAGTCGCTCTTCTAGACGATCGGATTGATCCAGAAAAGCCGAAAACCCCGAGTGACCAGTGAGCAAGCTCGCCAGCCCCTCGGGGTTCCCGAAGGCACATCTCTCGCTGACCCGTGTCGGACAGGCCACCGCTAGACGGCAGGCACTTCACGTCATTCGTCTCTACGAACCGCGGACCGAACTCCGCTGCTCGCTGAAAGGTTCCGTCCCCCTTGCGGGGTCCCTCCCCTCTCGGCCCACCTCCCCTTTCGGTTCAGTCGACTGCGACAGGTGCTACGTGAACTACGAGGGTTACTGTGCCAGAGATTTCACTTGCACGTCGGCAGAATTCCGAAATCCGAAACTTTTGCCCATACTTTGTGCCACTTATCCACTACATTCTTCTCCTCGGGCACGATAATCAACGAGAAACGCGCATCTTTTCCACAGATTCCGGAAGTGCCAAAAACCCCATGAAACTGGTTCGGACGCAACGGTCGCAAGAACCCGCGGCGGACCAGGCACGATGAGCCGCCCCGTCCTACACTCATTCGACGCGGTCGCCCTCTACGAGGCCCTCGACGAACAACGTCGAGCACGCGAGCTTTCCTGAGCCGCCGTCGCCCGTGAAATATGGGAGCTAGTGGGAACATCCACTTGCCCTACGGCAGTCTCTTCACGAGCGACGCGGGCGCAATGAGGCGATAGGCATGGTCGAGCAGGTCCAACAGTTCGGGCACGTCGAGCTTGGCATCGAGTCGCACGGCGATCCATCCCCTATGAGCCACGTAGGCCGGAAGGAAGAACTGTCGCGGACGTTCTTCGATGAGGTGCGCGCGAAGTTCGGTGTCGCACGCACACCACAGGTGAGCGAATTCGACGTCGTGATGACCTTCCTGCCAGACGGTGACGAAACTTCGCTTGTCGCGAACGAAAAACGTCGGCGCCCCGTGACTCAGACGCTCGTTCACTTCAGGCAGCGCTAGGCAGTGTGAGCGGATGACGTTCATGAGCGACGCCGTTGATCGGGGCACGAATTCATGTTGCCACACTCGTCGCCGATCGAAGATCTTCCTCGAGCCCTGGCATCACGTATCAGCAGAAGGGGTTCACTCGAGGAAGCTCTCGAACGATGGTGACGCGACTGGTCTCATCCGAGTCACGCCCTAGACGCCTCACGTGACGAGCGCTGGATCGACAGACTGGTCCACAATGGTTTCGCGTTGTTGACTTCTAGTAGTAGTGGCGCCGTCCACCTACAGCCCGGCCCATCGATCCAAGCAGCCAGAGAACCAAGCCGATGATCACGATCACCAGGCCAATACTCCACAGTATTGCGATACCGGTGATGAACCCGATCAACATCAAGATCACGCCAAAGATTGTCATAATGAGTACTGCTCCTCGTGTAGTTGTGTGGTTGCGCACGTCTCGTTCTTGTTGGTGCGGTCTAGAACACGCGTAAAAACGGAAAGGGACTTATTCGAGATCGCACACACGGAGCCCGACACGACGAACCCGACGGCTCCGGCAATCAGCACGATAACCCCAACGGGGGAACGTCGAAACCCGTGAGTTTGAGCGACATTCGAATTCTGAGCCGTGATGGCCCCGATCATGATCGCTCCGGCGACGGCCACGGTTGCATACATCACCATTCCGGGTAATCCCAAGACATTTCTCCCTGCTCAAGTACGGACCAACGGTCCGTTACGTCAAGTGCAGGGTCTGGGCGTGGCGCTACAGCCACTGTATTGCCTTAACCAATCGTCCAAGCAACGTGCTCGCAAGCACTTGGTGGACACAAACACCGCCAGTACCGGAACTCGCCTTCGACGAACGTGCGATTACGGCGACGGGTAGCAACTGCCTTTCTTCCATCCCCAGACCGCGAGGACCGAGGCGGGCAGGGTGAGGGGACAGAGTGAATCCTGGGCGCCGCCTAGACCGTCGTTGTAGACCGTCCACTTCGTGGTGCCCGCAGCGCGCGTAAACAAGTTGTAGGCACCGTCGTCCTGGGTGCCCACCTGTGCTTTGAGCGAATGGGCGCTGGGCACGAGCCCCGCGGCGGCGTAGTAGCGATGCGTCGCCCCGTCGTAGGCGTAAAAGGTTTCGTGGGCCCGCAAGCCCGTGTAGTCCGACGCGGGTAGCTGATGGTACACCGCAGCGGCTTCAAGCAGGCTCTGGCGCACGGCTGCACTCACCACCACGTTGACCGTCTTTGCACCGGTTGGGGCAAGAGTTGTCGTCGTCGCACCGGCAGAACTTGAATCGCCACCGGCGCACGAGGCGAGCAGCAGAGACGAGACCAGGAGCGAAGCCGAGGCGGGTGGTACGCGATATGTCACCACCGACACCCTAGACACGTTTGGTCGGTGGAAGCAGTCGAATGATCCCCAAGTGCTGGCTCAAGGTACTACTTAGGTTTCGGGGTTTCGCATTGTGCGGCCCGCAACGTACCTAGTAACGAGCGAAGTCTTGCGATACCGACAATCGTCTAGTTGCAATCACGGCCACGGGTGACAACTCGTCCACGATCCCTTCACTTTCAGCGACGCGTTCGCCGCGCTGCTGTTGGCGCCCGCACTGGTCTTGTCTGGTGAAAAGGTCACGCTAAAGTTGCCAGTTTTCCCATTTGCTGCGGTCGTGATGGATCCCGAAGAACTCACCCATACGTATGACAGTTTGCCAACGTTCATCGAGAAGCTCAAGTCGTTGCCGCCGGCCGTGACGGTATCGGTCTTGCCGTCGGTCGGCACGCTGAATCCAATGCTGGTTGCCTTGGTCGAATGGCCGTTCAAGACGACCTTGCCGTCAGGAATATTGATGACGTCGGAGTTGGTACCGGATTGGCCAACCTGACAGCCATATTCCGGCGTCGAGACAGAGCTCCCACCGAGATTCGACGTGTGATTGAACTCGAGCGAAGTTTTGAGCGAGGCAACCACCTCGCCAGTCAACGAGAACTTTCCAATCGACGAGCCACTTGCGCCCGCTGGCGCGCCGACAATCGTCGCGCCGATCACGGCGCCGAGCGCGGCGACGCTCGCCAGGTATAGCGACAAATTCATTGTTCGGGCGCGAACTTTCGGTTGGCTCGACATACCGGGGGATGGTTGCACTGACGACATGACGGGTGCCCACTTTCGTGTAAACAGAATGGGACACCGTGTATGTCCTGGCTGCGTCTCGCAACCTACTCGCTGCCCTTACGACCGTCAAGGCTCTTCCGAAACGTAATCCCTCATCACTGGCGCCAACGCCGCAAGTCTTTCAGTCCACAGTGGGTCACGCACGATGAACCAAGTATTCATTCGACCTCTATCCACTTGGACCGACTGGTATGCCGTGCACGTGAGTGAGCCACGTGACGCATTTCACTCGAGCGGCCGTGAACTTCGCCGCACCGGCCGGCTCCTGGTATGCGAATCGCACGTATCGCCGCTGCCGCACTTTTGGGTCCTTCTTTGACCGAGGTCGGGCATACCAATCGCACCAACGTCGCTCGTACTTGACGGTTAGCGCCGCCAGAAGAAGAGGTGCGTCACTCCACTCGGGCTGGGCACCTTTTCCAAAAAGAAGCGGCCGAGGAGATCGTCGGGACTGTCCCAAAGTCTTTCGCCGCGTCCAAGCTCGACGGGCGCCACCGCGAAGTGCATCTGGTCGACGAGATCCGCGTCGAGAAACTCGCGCACCGTGGCAACGCCACCACCGAGGCGCACGTCTTTGCCGTCGGCCGCTTCGAACGCCTGGGCGAGTGCGTCCTGCGGCGACGCATTGAGGAAATGGAAGGTGGTGTCTCCCATGGTGATTGAAGGGCGTACGTGATGTGTGAGAACGAACACCGGCGTGTGGAATGGTGTGTCGTCGCCCCACCACCCTTCCCACTCAAGGTCTTCCCACGGTCCGCGCTGAGGGCCAAACTTGTTGCGTCCCATTATTTCGGCACCGATGTTCCGGGTGAAGTCGCGAGTGCAGTAGTCGTCAAGTCCGTACGTTCCCCCCGGTTCGGTTCGATTGACCCAGTGCGCGGTCGCCCCCGCCCAGGAAAAGAGTTCGGCAGGATTTGCGTGACCGAACGGGTGCTCGAGACTTTGCCCCACTCCCGAGCCGTAGCCATCGCTCGACACCATGAAATTGTGTATCCGGACCACCTGGGTCATTCGGCGCCTTCCTGACTACGCAACGGCTTGTGGATTCTCACCGCATCCAAATTAGGGCTGTCAAGTTAATGGGGGCAAGGGATTCAGGTCACTCGGTGGACCTTGAGTCACAGAATAAGAACCATAATTCCCCAATCTTATAAGACTGCCCATAGACAATAAGTACTATTATTTTCGTATGAAGAATCGCGAAGATAGCTCAACCGGGAAGCTCCTCCGAGGAGCGCGTATCAACGCCCGCCTCTCGCAAACCGAGGTTGCACGTCGTGCGCACGTTGCGCAAAGCGTGATCAGTGCCTATGAGTCAGGCCGCAGGGAACCCTCGGTCTCTACGCTCGAACGTCTCATCCTCGCGACGGGACACCGCTTGACCCTCAATCTGGAACGTTCGAGCGATCACCCGCGCGGTCTGCCTGACACCCCACTCGGGCGCCGACTCCGCCAGCGTCGACGTTCAATACTTGCCTGCGCGGCGCTCCACGGTGCAAGTAACGTCCGCGTCTTTGGCAGCACCGCTCGAGGTGAAGACCAACCCAATAGTGACGTTGATTTAGTGGTCGACCTGGAAAAGGGAACAGGATTATTTGCACTGGAGGCACTTCGTAGGGAACTTTCGAAGATTCTGGGTACGCCCGTTGACATCGCCCCGTCAGACAGCCTCCGGCCCCGAGTTCGCGAAGAAGTCGAACGCGAGGCCATCCAAATATGAGTTCACGGCACGACGACGAACGCCTCGCCGACATTATTGACGCGATCACTGCGATTAATAGCCATCTCGCTCGTGGCGACCTCTCCGACGGGCTCATTTTTGACGCAGTTCGCCTCAGGCTCATCGAGATCGGCGAAGCAGTGAAGTTGTTGGATCCCAAACTCGTCGCACAAAGACCTGACATCAAGTGGTCCGATGCCGCAGGAATGCGTGATTGGCTAACGCACCACTACTTCGACACCTCTCGAGCGGTGGTCGAAGCAACCATCACCGAGGATCTTCCCTCACTTGAAGTGGCCGTCCTTGAACTTCAGGCACGCCTCGAACTCGCCAAACGGCGCACGCGCGGGTAGTGGGTCAGTTTGAGTGGGGGTACCGCGACTTGAAGTGTCACAGGCCGTGGCTAGTTTCAAGGAATGTCCGAGAAGCCGTTCCGGCGTTGTCGCACCTTCAAGTATCGACTTCACCCCACCAAGCACCAGGAGCAGGCCCTCACTCGCCTGCTGTCCTACCAGCGCGAGCTCTACAACGCCGCGCTCGAAGAGCGGATCGGCGCCTGGAAGTGGGAGCAGCGCTCGGTCAGTTACTTCGACCAGTGTCAGACCTTGAGCACCTTGAAGGACGTCCGTCCCGAGGTGTTGGAAGCGGGCGTCACCCTCTGTCGAGGGACACTCCAGCGCGTTGATCGCGCCTACGCCGCCTTCTTTCGTCGGGTGCGACGCCGCGAGACGCCGGGGTTCCCGAGGTTCAAGGGCGCCGCTCGCTTCGACTCGCTCGAATGGGGTGACACGTCGGGCTGGAAGCTGACCGAGGAACACCGACTGCGACTGCTGGGCGTGGGGGTGGTGAAAATGAACTACCACCGTCCTCTCGCGGGAACCCCCAAGGCAATTACGGTGAAGCGCGAGGGACGAAAGTGGTGGGTGAGCATCCGCTGCGTCGACGTGCCCGCCCAGCCACTGGCCCCGACGGGTCGGGCAATCGGGATTGACCTCGGGATTGTCAACCTGCTGGCGACCAGCGAAGGCCAGCTCGTTGATCCTGAACGGTTCGCCCAGCGAGGATGCGAACGACTCGCTCTCGCCCAGCGCAGTCTCGCCACCAAGCAACGAGGGTCCAATCGTCGGGCTCGTCACGTCGAAGAGATCGCCCGACTACACCGCAAGGTTCGCAGTCAGCGTTCGAACGCCCACCACCAACTCAGTCGCAAGTTGGTCAATGAGTTCGACGTGATCGTGGTGGAGGACCTCAGCATCAAGAACATGGTGCGGTCCCCCAAGCCGAAACCTGATCCTTCAGATCCCAGTTCGTTCCTGCCCAACGGGGCGGCCGCCAAGGCGGGTCTTAACCGTTCGATCTCCGACGCGGGGTGGGGGATGTTGCTGTCAAGGATTGCCTACAAGGCAGAATGTGCCGGTAGGACAGTCGTGACGGTGGACCCTCGCTACACGAGTCAGCGCTGCGTGGTCTGTAGTCACGTGGCGCCCTCGAACCGGGTCAGCCAAGCGGTGTTTCGCTGTCAGCGTTGTGGTCACGAGGACCACGCTGACGTCAATGCCGCGTGCAATATCCTTTGGGCTGGTAGAGCCCAGCTGGCGCTAGCCAGCGTTGGGTGAAACTGACCCACTACCCGCGCGACTTGAGTCACGATGAGAATAAGGATCGCGGGCTTAGTCGCCAATGGAGAATCACGTCCGACGCGATAACTCATAATGGTGCACGTGGTGGTCCACTAAATGGGACACAGGTCAACGAGTGGAGGTGATGGGATTCGAACCCACTGCCTCTACATTGCGAACGTAGCGCTCTACCAATTGAGCTACACCCCCGAAGGAATACCCACTTTAGCCCAAGGCGCGTCGGGGGGCTGATTCGCGCCGCCACTGCGGTTCGTTATCGACATCGCCAAAATCGTCGCCGTAGTCGTTCTCACGCCTTGGCAACGGGACGATTGGCTCGTAGTCAGGCTCGTCCACGAAGTCAGCGCGCAAGCTCGAGGTGCCCATGTAGCCAAGGCCCAGGGACACCAGAGCGAGTACGACGAAACCGACCAGCGCGGCCCACGCCAGGAACGCGGCATTCACGATGATCGATGATGTGGACACGAACGTGAAGGCCGTAAAGGCCAGGCATGCCACCAGCAGCGTCACGAAGACTCGACGCCGACGCACGCGCATCAAGCCGTTCTCTTCGTAGGGGACGTTGTACGCGGCGCCAAAGCGGTCACCGGGCACACTCGAGTACGCGGCCGCGTAGCGATTCTTCTCCCGGCGACGGCGCTGGGCGTCAGTGTCGTCGTCGTAGTCGTAATCGTGACTCCAGTCATCCCAGGTACCGCGCGCCTGGAGTGAACCAACCGTGTCGTCAGGGTGAACGACTGTAAGACGCGGACGCCGCGGAGTTTCCGGTTCGTACGATGGCGGTGGTTCAGGGCGTTCGTAGTGGTACTCGGGCGACATGGCACGCTCTTGGCGGCTCAGCATCTCGCGTTCTGCGTAAAAGGACTCGATGGAGCGTTCGGTACCGCTGTCGCGGAAATAGCGAACCGCGATGGGCACGAGAATCGCCACCCATAAGAGAGCGAGGACTAGTAGCAGCACCTGACCAATTCCTTGACAGAGCGCTCAAACATTGAAATCCACGGTACCGCGAAATGCCGATTTTTTGGTGGATATTAGCCCTCGTGAAGGCCGCACTCCTCTTTGTCGGCGCCGACCCAACGTCCCGATCGACGGTCACCGACCACGACGGGCTTGGTCGTCACCGCGGCGCACCCGATGGACGCATAACCCTGCGCCCAGAGCGGGTGCTCGGGGAGCGCGTTCGCCTTCAAGTAGTACGCCACGTCGTCGTCGGTCCAGGTCGCGAGTGGGTTGACCTTCACGAGGTCAAACTTCTCGTCCCACATCAGGATTTTCATGCTGGCCCGCGTGGGAGCGTCCACGCGCTTGACCGAGGTGATCCACGCGGCCTTGCCGGCCAGCGCACGCGAAAGTGGCTCGACCTTGCGAAGTTCACAGCATCGCTCAGTCCCGCACGGCCAGTCCTTCGCCTCGGGCGACGGCGTCGTGCGAGTGAGATTGAGGTCCCATTCGCGCTCGATGCGCGAGGCGAACTCGAGGGTCTCGGGAAAATGCCCCCCGGTGTCGAGGAAGATGATCTCGGTGCTCGCACGCAACTGGTGGACCATGTGCAAGAGGGCGAGGTCCTCGAAGGAACAGGCCATCGCCAGGTCGTCGCCAAAGCGCTCGAAGGTCCACTTGAGGATGGCCAGGGGCGCCTCGTGCTCGAAGAGCACGTTCTGAGCTTCCAGCTCGTCGAGCGCGGGGGTCGGTGTATTCATAGGCGATTGAAGCACCTAGCCTAGCAACTCAAGTGATTTAGTAGAATATCCAAACCGACAGAAACTCTATGAGAACCGACACCGTCCAAGCGCCCTTCATGACCGATCATCTCGACCTCCTCGAATCCCACGCCATGTTCATTCTGCGAGAAGTAGTCGCCGAATGCGAGCGGCCAGTGCTGCTCTTCTCGGGCGGCAAGGATTCGGCGGTCTTGTTGCACTTGGCGGCTAAGGCCTTCGCGCCCCAACAACTTCCCTTTCCGGTGCTACACATCGACACCGGTCAGAACTTCCCCGAGGTCCTGGCCTACCGTGACCGCTACGTCGAACGCCTGGGCGCGCGCCTGATCGTCGCCAAGGTCCAGGACTCGATCGACCAGGGACGCGTCGCGGACCCGGGTCCCCTTGGACTGCGCAATCGACTCCAGACGGTGACCTTGCTCGACGCGCTCAACGAGAACAACTTCGACGCGGCCTTCGGCGGTGCGCGCCGAGACGAGGACAAGGCCCGCGCCAAAGAACGCATCCTCTCGTTTCGCGACGCGTTCGGCCAGTGGGACCCTCGTCAGCAACGCCCCGAACTCTGGCAGCTCTACCAGGGAAAGGTCAATCCCGGCGAGCATCTGCGGGCCTTTCCCCTTTCGGACTGGACCGAACTGGACATCTGGCAGTACATCGAACGCGAGGAGATGGAACTACCGTCGATCTACTTCGCCCACGACCGCGACGTCGTACTGCGCGACCAAATGTGGCTCGCGGTGGGTCCCTTCGTCGAGCCCCGCGCCGACGAGAAGATCCAGCGACTTCGCGTTCGCTTTCGCACCGTAGGTGATGCCAACTGCACGGGCGCGGTGGTCTCCTCGGCCGCCACACTCGCCGAAGTCATTGACGAGATCGCGCTCGCGAACGTCTCGGAACGTGGCGCGACTCGCGCCGACGACCGATTCAGCGAGACCGCTATGGAAGATCGCAAACGTGAGGGCTACTTCTAGATGAAACTCGCCCACAAGGACCTCCTGCGTCTCGCCACCGTGGGATCGGTCGATGACGGCAAGTCCACGTTGATCGGCCGAATCCTCGTTGACACTCGACAACTCTTCGACGACCAACTCGACGCCGTGGTCGCCGCGTCCGAACGCCGCGGCGTCGGAGATCTCGACCTCAGTTTCGTGACCGACGGTCTTCGGGCCGAGCGCGAGCAGGGCATCACGATCGACGTCGCCTATCGTTACGCGGCGACACCGTCACGAAAGTTCATCATCGCCGACTGCCCCGGACACGTGCAGTACACGAGAAACATGGCCACGGGCGCCTCGACCGCCGACCTGGCGCTCGTCGTGCTCAACGTGGCCCACGGTCTGAAGGAGCAGTCGCGCCGCCACCTGGTCATCGCGGCGTTGCTCGGCGTGCGCACCATCGTGGTCGCCGTCAACAAGATGGACGAGGTCAACTGGTCCGAGAGCGCGTACCAGTCCATTGTCGACGAACTCGAAACGCTCGCCCACGAACTTCGCTTCGAGCACGTGACGTGCATCCCCGTGTCGGCGCTCTACGGCGACAACGTCGTGGACGTCTCAAAGAACTCCCCCTGGTACGAGGGCCCCACGGTCTTGAGCGCCCTGGAGACCTCCGACGCAGGTTCGTGGACGACCACCAATCACGGCGCGCGCCTCCCGGTCCAGTGGGTGCTGCGCCAGCCCGGTGGCGGGCGGACCTACGCGGGAATGCTCAACGGAGCGCCACTGTCGATTGGCGACACCGTGACCTTGTTGCCGGCGAACATCACCACCACCATCACTTCGCTGCATCTGGGCGGGACATCGCTCGATCACGCCACCACGGGACTCTCCATCGACGTCGACCTCAAGGCCGAGACGGATGCCGGACGCGGTGACCTCATCGCCACCGAACCCCTGCCGACCGTGGTCAAGGAATTCAACGCCACCATCTGTTGGTTCGGCGAGAACCCACTCAACGTCGGTCAACGACTCCGCCTCAAGCACACCACCAAGGTGACGCCCGTTCGCATCTCGACACTCTCGGGCGTCGTGGATATCGCGACGCTGGTCGTCGACCCGGCCACCCGCCTCGCCACCAATGAGATCGGTCTCGCGACGCTCCAGACCGCCGAACCCCTGGTCGTGGACGACTACCGCGACAACCGGGTGACGGGCAGTTTTGTGCTGATCGACGAGGTCACCAATGCAACGGTCGCTGCGGGCATGGTCGGGCGCGCCTCGTTCCTCTAGGAATCGGCGTTAGAACTGTACGAGCATCGCCACAATCGCCAGGCCCAACAGGCCCAACAGCACGTCGACCGAGGTGATCAACGTGCGTCCTCGCTCGGGTGCGGCGACACCATCGTGGGCAATGACTTCGCTGACCAGCCGTTCCAGCGGTAGCGTGCGCGCCTCGAGGTGACCGGCCGCTGCCAAATAACACAGGATCCCCACGCCGATCCAGGGCTTGGTGAGCGAGACCGAGCTGTCGCCGCTGAGCGACATGATGAGCCCAGTTACCGGCAACAGGTGAAGTACTCGCGCGGCGTAGTTACGTCGACTCGGGAACCTGGCGCGCTGGGTCTCCTCGCTCGCGCCGCGCACGACCTCGAGCGCCGCGAACCGCATGGCGATGAAGACGATCAGCGTGGTCACCGCGGCGAGGATGTGCACCAGGAACACCAGGTCGTACACCGTGGACGTGGCGAACATCACTCGGCGAGCAACTTCGCGGCGGCGTGATAAGGATCAGTCGTTCCCATAACGAGAGCCTCGAGTTGCGCGTCGTAGGAGTCGCCGTGCGCCAGTTCGGTCACTCTAGAGCGCAACATCGCCGACAGGACCTTGTCGAGTTCACCGCGGAGCCGGGCTCGTCGGTGCGACTCGAAGTCGCCACTCATCAAATGCGCACGGTGTTCGACGATGGCATCCCAGAGTTCGGCGATACCGGTACCACTGGTGGCCGTGGTCTCGACGATCGGCGGACGCCACGTGTGCTCGCCGAGTTCGAGCATCTGTTCAAGGTCGCGGCGAGTCTCTCGAAGTCCGGGGCGATCGGCCTTGTTGATGACGAAGATATCGGCCACTTCCAAGAGCCCAGCCTTGTTCGCTTGCATCGCGTCACCCCAACCCGGATTGGTCACCACGACCGTCGTGTCGGCCGCCGAGGCAATGTCCACCTCCATTTGGCCCACACCAACGGTCTCGACGATGGCGAGGCGGAAGTTCGCCGCGCCGAGCACGCGCACGGCGTCGGGAACCGCGAGCGAGAGCCCGCCCAGGTGGCCACGCGTGGCCATCGAGCGGATGAACACGTGCTCGTTGGTCGCGTGATCCTGCATTCGAATGCGGTCGCCGAGTATTGCCCCCCCGGTGAAGGGGGAACTGGGATCCACGCACAGCACGCCAACCTGATCAAAGGGATCGTCACCGTCAAAGGACCCGCAGTCGAGCGTGAGCGTGATCAGTCGGTCGGTCAAGGTCGACTTGCCGCCACCCGGCGCTCCGGTGATGCCCACCACGTAGGGCGAGCGCCCTTCGTAGGCGAGCGCGGCGGTATCGAGTTGCGTCGGGCCACCGGACTCGACGTACGTCAACAAGCGTGCGAGCGCCGTGCGCGAACCGTCACGCGCGAGTTCGAACAGCGCGAGCGGTTCACGAGGGATCATTCGGCTCTCTCGATCGCGGCCCCGAGCCGCGACAAGCGGCCGACGAAGTCGTCGTAACCACGTTCCAGGTGTTGGAGACCGCTGACGGTCGTCTCGCCCGTCGCCACGAGCCCGGCCAGCACAAGGGCCGCGGCGGCGCGGATATCAGTCCCACGCACCGAGGTCCCCTGCAGCGACTCCACGCCACGGATCATGGCGTGGTGGCCTTCGGTCGTGATACTGGCGCCCAGTCGAACCAGTTCGTCGACGTAGCGGAACCGACCTACGAAGAGGTTCTCAGTCACGACCGACACTCCCTTGGCGACGCTCAGCATGGCGGTGATCAGTGGCTTGTAGTCGGTGGCCACGCCCGGGTACGGCAACGTCGCCACGTCACACGCCCTCAAACGCTCCGGTCCGGCGACGAGGATGCCCTCGGCGCTCAAGTCAACGCGCCCACCCATCACGTCAATCTTTCGCAACAGCATCTCCATGTGCTCGGAGCGCGCGTCGAGCACGCGCACCTCACCGCCCGTGATGAGCCCGGAGGCCAGGTACGTAGCCGAGACGACACGGTCGGTGACGACCCGGTGCGACGCGGGACGTAGTTCGGCCACGCCGTCGATGGTCAGGCGTGAGGTGCCAAGACCCTCTATCTGCGCGCCCATCGCGATCAGCTGGCGCCCGAGGTCCTCGACCTCGGGTTCGCGCGCGGCGTTATCGATGACCGAACGACCTTCGGCCAGGACGCAGGCCATCATCAGGTTGTCAGTTGCGGTGTGGCTCGGGTACTCGAGGGTGATACGCGTCGCCGAAAGACGCGGACCCGACACCGAGGCGTGGATTGAGGATCGGTCGTTGCGAAACGTCGCGCCCATCGCCGAGAGACCGTCGGTGTGAAAGTTGATGGGCCGCTGTCCGAAGTCGTCTCCACCGGGCAAGGCCATGTTCGCCTCACCGCATCGAGCGAGGAGTGGTCCGAGTACCACGATCGAAGCGCGCATCGCCTCGAACAGATGCGCCGGGGCGATCGGGTTCAGGTCCTTCGCGTCGGGCACACGCACGCGCAAGTCGTGTTCGCCGGGTCTCGTCACCGTGCAGCCCAGGGCCTCGAGAAGTTCGGCCATCACCGCCACGTCGGTGATGTCGGGCACGTTGGTCAATTCGTGCTCGCCCGACGCGAGCAGGCACGCCGCCATCTCCTTTAAGACCGCGTTCTTGGCGCCGTAGGCCAAAACCTCGCCGCTCAGCGGACCAGCGGGTTTCACGACGAGAGAACTCACCCTTCAAGTATTGCCGGTCCATGAGTACCGTCGACACAGCCAACTCAAACAAGGCTCCGAGAGTACGCTGGACGACGTGCAGCCACCCTCAAGGCCAGATCGCAATATTGCCCTGGAGATGATTCGCGTCACCGAGGCCGCCGCCATCGCCGCGGCTCGGTGGGCCGGTCGCGGCGACAAGAACGCCGCCGACGGTGCCGCCGTGGACGCGATGCGCTTCGTGCTCGGTGCCGTGACGATGGACGGCATCGTCGTCATTGGTGAAGGGGAGAAGGACGAGGCCCCGATGCTCTACAACGGTGAGCGGATCGGCGACGGGCGACCACCGTTGGTGGACGTCGCGGTGGACCCCGTCGACGGCACGACGCTGACCGCGATGGGCCGCAACGGCGCGCTTTCGGTGATCGCACTCTCCGAGCGCGGCTCCATGTTCAATCCCGGTCCATGCGTGTACATGAAGAAGGTCGCCGTGGGTCCGCGCGGACGTGGTTCGGTCGACATCAACGCGTCGGCCACCGACAACCTGCACGAACTCTCCAAGCGTCTAAAGAAACCGATTCAGGAACTTGGCGTCGTCATCCTGGACCGACCACGCCACGACTCACTCGTTGAGGAGGTCCGCGAGGCGGGAGCGCGGGTGCTCTCCATCCCCGACGGCGACGTCGCCGGTGCCATCGCCACGGGCTGGCCCAATTCGGGCGTCGACGTGCTCTTTGGCATCGGTGGGACGCCGGAGGGTGTCATCGCCGCCGCCGCCTTGAAGGGCCTGGGCGGCGAGATCCAGGGCATCCTGCACCCGCGCGACGAGCAAGAGCAGCGCTACGCCGAGAGCCTGGGCTACGACTTCTCGCGAGTGCTCGGCACCGACGACCTGGTGGCGAGCGACAACTGCTTTTTCTCGGCGACCGCGATCACCGACGGTGACTTCCTGCGCGGCGTGCGCTTCTATGACTTCGGGGCGACCACCCAGTCACTCGTCGTACGCTCTCGCTCGGGCACCGTGCGCACGATCGAGACCTTCCATCGCCACGACAAGTTGCAGGAATTCACCACCGCCGGCTTCTAGTTAGAAGATTCACATGGGGACCTTCCAAGAGCCCTGTAAACAAAGGACTCTCGCGGCTGGTTTCATGTCCGCTGCAGGAACAGCACCGCGACGGCGGACGTAAGGTCACGACCAGAGACGAAGTGGCCACACTCGCTCAGGAGGTAGGACATGATCCGAGTCGCCGACATACTCGCCACGAAAGGGCACGAAGTCGCCACCATCAGCCAAGAACGTTCCGTGCGCGACGCCGTGGAGACGCTGCGCGAGCGCGGAATCGGTGCGATCGTCGTCACCGGTTCGACGCCACCGCTCGCGGGGATCCTGAGCGAACGCGACGTGGTGCGAGCACTCGCGCGTCACGGCGAACGCGTGCTCGAGTTGACGGTCGCTGATCTCATGAGCGTCGAGGTGACCACGTGCGACGAAAAGGCCTCGGTCGACGATCTGATGGGTCTGATGACCGCACTACGGATTCGTCACTTGCCCGTGGTGCACGAGGGGAACTTGTCCGGTCTGATCTCCATTGGCGACGTTGTCAAGGCCCGTCTCGACGAGCTCGAACACGAACGGCAAAGTCTCTTGGATTACGTGTCCGCGCGTTGAGCTAGTTCGCCGCGCTCAGTCGAAGTTGCGCTCGCGCGAGCGAGTCGTTGGCGAGTCGCTCGCTCAGGGCGTCGCTCGACTCACCTCGGCCAATGGCGGCCAGTTGCGCTTCGGCCGCTTCCTTGGCCGCCTCGGCGCGCGCCACGTCAATGTCGGTGGTCTTTTCGGCGATACCCGCGAGCACGGTAGCGCGCGTGGTCTCGGGTGCGGCGTCGGGTCCCACCTGGAAGTAACCACCGTGCACGCAGAACAACAGTTCTCCCTCGCTCGTCTCGACCTTCACGATCCCTGGAACGAGGTCACCCACCGTTGACGTGTGCTGGGGAAGTATCGTGAAGTCGCCGTCGGACGAGCGCGCCGTCAACGACAGCGCCTCGCCGCTCCACAACGCCGCTTCGGGCGTGACGATCTCCACCAACAACGACGCCATGGACTATTCCTTCGCCAGTTCAGCGGCCTTGCGCTCGACGTCCGACGCACCACCAACGTTGAAGAAGGCCTGCTCGGGGTACTGGTCCAGGTCGCCGTTGGCCAAGTGCTCGAAGGACTCCACCGTCTCTTGTACGGGCACGTTGATGCCGTCGATGCCGGTGAACATCTTGGAGACGAACATGGGCTGGGACAGGAAGCGCTGGATCTTTCGCGCTCGTGACACGGTCACCCGGTCGTCTTCGGACAACTCGTCGAGGCCCAGGATCGCGATGATGTCCTGGAGCTCCTTGTAGCGCTGGAGGATCTGCTGGACCTGACGGGCCACGGCGTAGTGACGGTCACCGACGATCTCGGGCGCAAGGATGTTCGAGGTCGAACTGAGCGGGTCGACCGCAGGGTAGATGCCCAGCGCGGCGATCTCGCGTCGAAGTTCGGTCGTGGCGTCGAGGTGGGTGAACGTCGTGAACGGCGCCGGGTCCGTGTAGTCGTCCGCGGGCACGTAGACCGCCTGCAGCGAGGTGATCGAACGACCACGCGTCGAGGTGATGCGCTCTTGGAGTTCGCCCATCTCGTCGGCGAGGGTCGGCTGGTAGCCCACCGCGCTCGGCATACGACCGAGCAACGTCGACACTTCCGAGCCGGCCTGGACAAAACGGAAGATGTTGTCGATGAACAACAGCACGTCCTGGTGCTTCACGTCACGGAAGTACTCAGCCATCGTCAGAGCCGCGAGCGCGACGCGAAGGCGGACCCCCGGTGGTTCGTCCATCTGCCCGTAGACCAGGGCGGTCTTTTCGATGACGCCTGACTCGCGCATCTCGAGCAGGAGGTCGGTACCCTCACGGGTGCGTTCGCCCACGCCCGCGAAGACCGAGACGCCCTCGTGCTGCTCGGCGACTCGGCGGATCATTTCCATGATCAAGACGGTCTTGCCCACGCCCGCACCACCGAACAAGCCGATCTTGCCACCCTGGACGTAGGGGGCGAGCAGGTCGATGACCTTGATACCGGTCTCGAACATCGTCGCGCGCGGTTCGAGTTGGTCGAAGGCCGGCGCACTGCGGTGGATCTCCCAGTGGTCCTCGACGGGTCCGATGTTGTCGGTGTCGAGTGGCTCGCCAATCACGTTGAACACGTGACCGAGGACGGCGTCGCCCACTGGCACGGTGATGCCTCGTCCGGTCTGGCGAACCACGGCCCCGCGCACGAGACCGTCGGTGGGCTTCATACACACGCAGCGAACGCGACCCTCGCCGATCTGCTGGGCGACCTCGGCGGTGACCGTGATCGTCACGCCGTCAAGGACGATGTCCATCTCGACCGCGTGGTTGATCTCGGGCAGCGCGTGGGGCGGAAACTCCACGTCCACCACCGGTCCGGCGATCGCGACGACCCGTCCGGTCTCGAGAGTGGTCTTTTCAGGAGCAATTGTCATTGGTAACTCACTTTCCCGAGCGGAGCGCTTCGGCGCCGCCCACGATTTCCATGATTTCGGTGGTGATCGAGTCCTGGCGGGCTCGGTTCATGATGCGCGTCAAGCTCAGGCCGAGTTCGTCGGCGTTGTCGGTGGCGGCCGCCATGGCACGCTGCTGACTGATGTGGAACGACGCGGCACCCTCTAAGAGCGCTGAGAAGATCTCGCTCTCCAGGGCGCGCGGCGCGAGAGACGTCAAGAGTTGCTCAACCTCGGGCTCGAACTCCGTGTAACCCTTGAGGGCCTTGGGCGCGTCGTCGAGCACCGGCTCGGGCATCGAGAGGGGCAGCAGTTGCTCGGTCTCGACACTTTGACTGCCCGACGAATGGAACCTCGTCGAGACGAGGATGACCTTCTGGGCCTCGCCGTCGATGAATGGGGCGGCGACCGCGCTCGCGATGAGCCGCGCGTCAGAAAAACTCGGACGGTCGACGAAGCCCACGAAGCTCTGTTCGACCTCTATGCCGCGGAACCGGTAGAAGCTGGGCGCCTTCTTGCCCACGCAGTAGAGGCGCACGGACGTGCCTTCGCTCTGGAGTTGTTGGGCCATCCGTTCTCCGGCGCGCAGCGCGGAGGAGTTGTACGCGCCCGAGAGACCACGATCGCCCGCGATCACGAGCACGATCGCCGCGGTGACGACGTCGGGTTCAGCGAGCAGCTTCTTGGCGGCGGCGGGGTCGCCGAGGGCCGCCTCGACGATGATGCGCTGCATGCCGTGACGATACGGACGGTTGGCGTAGATGCGCGCCTGGCTTCGAGAGATCTGGGACGCGGCGATGAGTTCCATTGCCTTGGTGATCTTTCGTGTGGCCTGCACCGACTTGATACGTCGACGCAGAATTCGTTCCTGTCCACCGGCCATCGCTACTCCTTTCTCTCTCGAACGCTTGTGTGGTGCTTAGTGGCTGACAGCGAAGCCGTCGACGAAACTGCGCAACGCCGCATCAATCGTGTCCGCGCCGGGCAGCGTGCCCGAAGTGCGAATGTGATCGAGGATGTCGGCGTGTTGGGCGCGAAAGGTCGTGAGCAGTTCGGACTCGAAGCGGCGCACGTCCTCCACGGGAATGGCGTCGAGCCAACCCTTGGTGCCCGCGTAGATGACGATGCATTGCTCTTCGACGGGCATCGGTGAGTTGAGGCCCTGCTTCAACAGTTCGGTCAGGCGGTACCCACGGTCGAGCTGCTGTTGGGACGACTTGTCGAGTTCCGAGCCGAACGTGGCGAAGGACTCGAGGTCGCGGAACTGGGCGAGGTCGATCTTGAGGGTACCCGCCACGTTGCGCATGGCCTTGATCTGGGCGGCACCACCCACGCGCGACACCGAGTTACCGACGTTGATCGCGGGACGGACACCCGAATAGAAGAGGTCCGACTCGAGGAAGATCTGCCCGTCGGTGATCGAGATCACGTTCGTGGGGATGTAGGCCGAGATGTCGCCCGCCTTGGTCTCGATGATCGGCAGCGCGGTCAGCGAACCGCCGCCCATCTCGTCGCTCAACTTGGCGGCGCGCTCCAAGAGACGGCTGTGCAAGTAGAAGACGTCGCCGGGGTAGGCCTCGCGGCCCGGCGGGCGGCGTAGCAACAGCGAGATTTGTCGGTAGGCCTCGGCCTGCTTGGAGAGGTCGTCGTAGACCACTAGCGCGTGCTGGCCCTGGTCCATCCATTCCTGTCCGATCGCACAACCCGCGTAGGGCGCGAGGAACTTGAACGGCGCGGGGTCCCCCGCCGACGCAATCACCACGACGGTGTACTCGAGTGCGCCGAAGTCGTCGAGGGTCTTGACGGTCTGGGCGACCGAGGAGTTCTTCTGGCCAATGGCGACGTAGATGCACTTCACGCCCTGGCCCTTCTGGTTGAGGATCGTGTCGACCGCGACGGTGGTTTTTCCGGTTTTGCGGTCGCCGATGATCAACTCGCGCTGGCCTCGACCGACGGGGGTCATTGCGTCAATGGCCTTGATGCCGGTCTGGAGCGGCTCGCTGACGGGCTGGCGACCAATGATGCCGGGCGCCTGGACCTCCATGCGGCGCGTCGAAGGGTTCACGAGAGGTCCCTTGCCGTCGATCGGCACGCCGAGCGCGTTCACCACGCGACCAAGCAGCGCGTCGCCCACGGGCATCGAAAGGATGCGGCCGGTAGCGCGCACGATCTGCTCTTCTTCGATGGTGTCCACCGACCCGAGCACGACCGCACCAATGGTCTCCTCGTCGAGGTTCATCGCGAGTCCGAGCGTTCCGTCCTGGAACTCGAGTAGTTCGTTCACCTTTGCCGAAGGCAGACCCGAGACGCGTGCGATACCGTCGCCCACCTCGACGACGCGCCCGACCTGCTCGGTACCGACGGCCGGGTTGAAGTCACTGACGTGCTTCTTCAGCGCGTCGGTGATTTCGGCGGCACTAATGGTGAGTTCAGTCATCACAATTTCCTTTTACTTAGTCATTCGATTCGAAAGCTGATTCGTAGAGGCGACCCGACGAGACTGCATCGTGAAGTGCGCCCAGTCGACCTTGAGTCGTCGCGTCCAGGCGCAGGTCGCCAACCTCGACCAGCACGCCACCGAGCAGCGACGGCTCCTCGGCGATCTGCAACTCGACGTTCTTGCCCGTCAACGTGTTGAGCGATCCCACCAACTGGGCCTGGCTCGCTTCATCGAGGGGACGAGCCGTGTGCACCCGCGCCACGCGCCAATCACGGGCCCTGGCCACGTAGTCAACGAGGAAGTCCAACGTGCCAACGACGTCGCGCGGCCGTCCACCCTCGATGACGTAACAACAGAGTCGCAGCGTGACGTCGTCGACTTTGCCCGAGAGCAATTGACGAACGGTACCCAGACGTGACTCGAGCGGCGCGTCGCGGTCCAGCAGGAGACGGCGCAGCTCGATATTCGCCTCGACGGTGCGAGCCCAGCGAAACAGTCCGTCTTCGATCTCGTCGAAGTTCGAGGTGTTCACTTGGTCGAGCAACGCGTCCGCGAAACCGCCGACGCGCCGACGCGCGGCGAGTAAACCCAGGCTCGACTGGTGGAACGCCCCCGTCGACTCGAGGGTCCTCGCGACCACCGACAACTCGGCAATCGAATGGTCGACCTCTTGGGCCGGCACGTTCGTCGCAGCAAAGACCGCGAGTCGCAGCGTCGTGGGGTGCACCTTCCCGTCGAGCAGGTCGCGCAACACCAGACCTCGGGCCACCCCGGCGATCGACGTGTCGCTCAGCACCGCGCGTAAGTCCGAACGTGAAAGGACCGTCTGCTCGAGCGAATTGAATTCGCGTACGACCGTCGCGAGGGCGGTCGCGTCCAGCGACTCCAACAGCGCAGCGGCGTATCCCTCGAGCTTGGGCAGCATGATCAGTGGTTCGTTTCCTTCTGGCCCTCGGCGTCGAGCGCGGCGATGGCTTCTCGAACGAGGTCCTGGTGAGCGCTTTGATCGACTTCGCGACCCACGACCTTGGCGACGAGCTCAAAGACGATCTCCCCAATGCGCGCTGATGCCTCGTCAATGGCGCGCTGACGCACCGTGTCGACCTCGTTTTGCGCGTTCGCGACGATTCGCTCGTACTCGACCTGGCCTCGTCCACCTGCTTCGGCTTTCACCTGATCGGCCGTAGCTTGCGCGGCGGCGACGATGGCGCGAGCCTGGTCGCGCGCGGCGGCGAGCACCTTGTCGCGCTCGACGTCCGCGGCGGCAGCCTCGGCGCGTGCCTGGTCGGCCGCTTCGAGGGCGCTACGGATCTTCTCCTGACGAGTCTCCATGGCCTTGTTGAGCGGCGGCAGGATGTACTTCGTCACGAGCCACAAAATCACCACTACGACGACGAGTTCGACAACGAAGGTCCCGTTCGGGAGGAGAAATATTGATCCTGTACTCATATCGGTGACCCCTTTACCTTAGAAACGCGTCCGTGACGACCAGAACGACTATTGCTTCTGGAAGACGTAGACGAACACGACCATGAACAGCAGGTTGATGAAGTACATGGCCTCGACCAGACCGACGGTCAAGAAGAAGTACTGACGTGCCTTGTTCTCAATTTCCGGCTGACGGGCGATCGCCGCGATGGTCTGGCTACCGGCGAGACCGTCGCCGATGGCCGCGCCGATGGCGCCGCCGCCGAGGGCGAGACCGCCACCGACGAGTGCACCGGCGATTGCGACAGCCGATTCAATTGTTTGAGCCATTATTGATTTCCTCCTGGGTTGGTTAGTGTGAGGCCTCGTGCAGCGCGTCGTGCGCCGCATCTTGGTGATCTTCGTTACTTGTGGCAAAGGTGAAGTACAAGATGGTGAGCAACATGAAGATGTACGCCTGGATCGCGCCGATGAACAAGTCGAACGGCTTCCAGATGATCTCGCCAAACGGCACGACGTAGATGGGCAGCAAGGTCGTCATTACCGCGATCATCAGCCCGCCCGAGAAGAGGTTGCCGAAGAGTCGGAACGTCAGGGTGATGGGCTTGGTGATCTCTTCGATCACGTTGATCGGGGCGAGCGCGGTGTAGGGCTGGCGGTAGTGGTTGAAATAGCCCCTGAACCCTCGAGCGCGAAACGACTCGACGTGTACCCAGACGATCACGAGCAGCGCCATGGCGAGCGGTAGGTTCACGTCACCGGTGGGTGCGGGAAGGATCTCACCCGAAGAGCCGGGGTGCATCGCCGAAGGGATGAACCCGATCCAGTTGCAGATGAGGATGAAGAGCAGCAGGGTGAGTCCGATGGGCACGAAACGGCGCCCTTTGGGACCCATGGCCGACTCGGCGAGGTCGGTCACCTGGTCGTAGAGAAACTCCCAGAAGATCTGGATCTTGCTCGGCACGCCGTCAGTCACTTTGGCGACCATGCGGAAACCGAGGAAGAGGAAGATTGCCGCGGCGAACAACGTCGAGGTGACGATGTCGGTGTCGATGGTGAGACCAAAGACGTGCACCACGGGGTGCACTCCCACCGATATCGTCTTCGCGGCGTACAGCATCTTCACTGCAGTCCCCCTTGACTCGCTACCACGCGCATGACGTTCATGACAAAGACAATCTGATAAAGAACAAGCCCTGCCACAATACCGATTCCTAGAGGGGCGTCGAGTAGCACGCAACCAATGACGAGCACGGTCACCACCGCCAGACGAGCCGTCGTGCGCCCACCCAACTGGCGCCGGACGGCCTTAGTGCTCTGCTCACCGCGCAGTTCGACCTGGGCCGCCTGATGATCAAGGAAGCGCAGGTTCAAGATGGCGAGCCCCACGCCCACCACGACGCCGAGTGCGGCCAGGGGCGGAGCGAGAAAGATGGCGACGAGGAAGCCCGCGCAGCCCACGATGATGGCCGACAAGGTTGTCCGGCGCAGCAGGCGAGGCAGGGTGTCGGGAGGGAGGTTTTCGAGCACGGGCATGGGTTTCTAGAGGAAACGCCGGACTTGCTTGACAACGCTCACCACGGCGGCGACCGTTCCTAACACTATCCCGATTAGAAGACCCGCCGGCGCGCTGTGCAGTTCGCGGTCGGCCCAAAGGCCAAGCACCACGCCCACCGCAATGCACGACGCGATAGTGGTTCCCATCACCGCAAACGCCGCCACGCCCGGAAGGTCCGAGCTACCAGGACTTTCCGCTCGTGGATCCTCTGGGTCTAAAGTCCCCCCGGGCTTGTCGCTCATCGAACGACGGGCCCGGACGACTCCTCGAGCGCCTCGTGGCGTCCGACCCGGCGTTGCAGTAATGGGCTGAACCAGGTGAACAGCCCGATCAAGAGCAGGGCCACGCCCAAGGGGATAAAGACGCTCACCCGGGCGTCAAAGATCGGGGCCAGCACGAAACCGCACAGCAACGCCGTCCAGAGCCAGAGGATGATGACCGTGCGTCGGTGCCCGTGACCGAGCCGCATGAGCCGGTGGTGGATGTGGTTCTTGTCAGGGGTATTGAAACCTTGGCCCGAGGCGGTGCGACGAACGAAGGCCCAGACCGCGTCGAGCAACGGCACGCCCAGGATGAACACCGGGATGAGCAGTGGCGCGAAGAAGAAGAACGTCTGTCCGCTGGCGGGCGGCGTGCGGCCACCGATCACCATGGTCGAGGCGCTCATGAGCAGGCCCAGCATCAACGCACCCGCGTCGCCCATGAACAGCTTGGCGGGATAGAAGTTGTCACGAAGGAACCCGAGCGAGATCCCACACGTCAACGCCGCGATCAATGGCCCGACGTTGGTGACCGGCAAGAGACCCAGGTCCTCGAGGCGGAGACCGTAGACGCACAGCGTCCCCGAGGCGATCGCCACGATACCGCCCGCGAGGCCGTCGAGGCCATCGATGAGGTTGACCGCGTTGCACAGCGCAAAGACCCATACCGCGGTGATGATCGGCAGGATGGACGGTCCGAGCACGATGAAGCCCGCGAAGGGCAGTTTCAACTGGTACATCGTGCAGCCACTTAAGTAGAGCACCGAGGCGGCCAGGAACTGTCCGGCGACCTTTGCGGGAGCACTCATTTCGCGAAAGTCGTCGATGACCCCCACGACGAAGATCACTCCCGCCGCGAGCAGTACCCCGATCATCTCGTGCGACGAGGTGATGATGGTGCGAAGTGACGGAATCGCGAAGGCCGCGAGCAGCGCCAGGCAGAGGCCCACGAACATCGCCGCGCCCCCGCCGTAGGGAGTGACCTTCTCGTGCACCTTGCGCTCGTCTGGCTGCGCGCAGTAACCGACCTTCAGCGAGATTATCCTCGCGGGACGGTTGGCCACCAGGGTGACGACCGCCCCGATGATCGCCACCACGACGTAGGGAGCGATGTTGACCATGTGCTACTTGGTGAACGAGGCGTACGGGTTGAAGTCTCGACAGAGTGCCGCCACCTCGTCACGCACGTTGCCAATGGCGGCTTCGTCGTCCCGGCGACGTAGCGCCTGGGCCATCAAGGACGCCACCAGTTCGAATTCCGACTCTTGCAATCCTGCGGTCGTCTCGGCGGCGGTGCCCAGACGAAGACCCGAGGTGATGAAGGGGCTTCGCGGATCGTCCGGGATGGTGTTGCGATTCGTGGTGATGCCCGCACGGTCGAGCACCTCTTGAGCCTCTTTGCCCGTGAGCTCGGCGTCGAACTCGCGCAGGTCCACGAGGAGCATGTGGTTCTCGGTCCCTCCCGAGACCATGCGAAAGCCCTCCTTGGCGAGGGCCGAACCGAAAGCCACCGCATTCTTGACGATCCGGTCGGTGTAGGCGGGAAAGCTCGAGAGCGACGCCTCCTTGAACGCGACGGCCTTGGCGGCGATCGCGTGTTCGAGGGGACCACCCTGTTGACCCGGGAAGACCGCCGAGTCGATCTTCTTGGCGTACTCGTCACGACAGAGAATCGCGCCACCGCGAGGTCCGCGCAGGGTCTTGTGCGTGGTGAAGGTGACGACGTCGGCGTAGGGGACCGGATTCGGGTGTGAGCCACCCGCGATGAGACCCGCCACGTGCGCCGAATCGAACATCAACAGGGCGCCTACCTCGTCGGCAATCTCACGAAACGGCGCCGGGTGGATCTGACGCGAGTACGCGGTGGCGCCCGCCACGATCAGCTTGGGCCGATGTTCGAGGGCGAGTTCTCGTACGTTGTCGAAGTCGATCATCTCGCCGGGATGCCCGGGGTCGTCGTTTCGCGGCGTCACCCCGTAGGAGACAAAATGCCAGGCCTTGGACGTCATCGACGCGGGTGAGCCGTGCGTGAGGTGTCCACCCTGGTCGAGGCGCATCGCGAGGATCGTGTCACCCGGGTTGAGCAAGGCCTGGTACACCGCGACGTTGGCGTTCGCGCCACTGTGGGGCTGGACGTTGGCGTGGTCCGCCCCGAACAACGAGGTGAGACGGCGCCGGGCGAGGTCCTCGACCTCGTCCACGACCTGGTTGCCGCCGTAGTAGCGCCGCCCCGGGTAACCCTCGGCGTACTTGTTGGTGAGCACCGATCCCGTCGCCGCCATGACGGCCGGTGAGGCGAAGTTCTCACTCGCGATGAGTTGCAGGGTGGTCGTCTGGCGAGTCCACTCCTGGGCGAGCAGCGCCGTCACCTCCTCGTCGTTCGTGATCCACTGATCAAACGGTGAAGGACTCAATTCGAACTACCTTTCTTCGTGGCCCGTGTGCGCGTCGAGCTCGTCGAGCTTGGCGAGACGGGTGAGATGACGCCCTTCGCCCGGCGTCGCGTGCAACCACGCTTCGAGTGCGTCCACCGCCACCGGGGCGCCGATGAGTCGCGCGCCCAGGCACAGCACGTTGGCGTGATTGTGTTCGCGAGCCAGACGCGCCGAGGTGGCGTCGTGCGCGAGGGCCGCGCGAACCCCGGGGACCTTGTTCGCCGCGATCGAGATGCCGATGCCCGAGCCGCACACCGCCACACCCAGGTCCGCGCTCCCTCCCACCACGGCGCGTCCCACCGCGGCGCCGAAGTCGGGATAATCGACCGAATCGGTGGCGTTCGCGGTGCCGACGTCCAGGACCTCGTAGTCCCAACCCTCGAGCGTGGAGACCAAGAGCGCCTTCAGGTCATACCCCGCGTGATCAGAGCCAAGGGCGATGCGCATTGACACCACCCTACCGCCCACCCTTCTCGTGTCCGGTCCGGTAATACTCGGTACGTGACCATCGACCCCCGTACACCGGTGCTGATCGGCGTAGGGCAAGTCACCGATCACCCCCTCGCGGGTGCCACCTTCGCGTCACGTCCTGAGCCCCTGGACCTGATGGTCGAGGCACTCGCCCGCGCCGGCGCCGACGCGGGCGATGAACGAAGAGTCCTCGAAGCCATCGAGGAGATCGTCGCCGTCGGGTCATTCACGTGGCACACGAACGATCCGGCCCGGCTCGTCGCCGAACGACTCGAACTGCGTGACGTGACAACGCGACTCACGCCGACCGGGGGGAACCTCCCCCAGAAACTCGTGCACGAGAGCGCTCGACGAATCCTGACCGGCGAGATCACGACGGTCGCGGTCGTGGGTGCCGAAGCAATGAACGCGCGATCCCTCGCCCATCGCGAAGGACGATCGTCTGGATGGACCCGACAAGGCGACGACGTCGCCACACCCCCGATGGTCGAAGACAGTCGCATCCCCTTTACCAAGGAGGAATACGACCAAGGCCTCACCCTGCCCGTCGAGGTGTACCCACTGTTCGAGAACGCGCGACGGGCTCGACTCGGCTGGTCCCTTGACACCCAACGCGAGCGCCTCGGCACGCTGTGGTCCAACTTCGCCCGAGTAGCCCAGCAGAACCCGTACGCCTGGCTCAAGACGGCGCCCTCACCCGACGAAATCACGACGCCGAGCGGCACCAACCGCATGGTGTCGTTCCCCTACACGAAACTGCTCGTCGCGAACCTGCCCGTCGACATGGGTGCGAGCTACGTCATGACCAGCTACGAGAACGCGGTTGCGCTCCTCGTGGCGCGCGACCGCATGGTCTTTCCCCAGAGTGGATCGGACGCCACCGACCATTGGTATATCTCTCAGCGTCCGGTCCTGGACGACTCGCCCGCCATGCGCGCGCTCTGGCGTGCCCTGCGTGAGTTCGGCACCGACGCAGAGAAGCTCTCCTACATCGACCTTTACAGTTGTTTTCCAACCGTCGTCCAGACTGCGTGCGACGTCCTGGGCATCGACGCCTTCGATTCGGCGAGAGTGCCCTCGCTCACGGGCGGGCTCACCTTCGGCGGCGGCCCTGGTAACAACTACGTCACCCACGCGATCGCGGCGGTCGTGTCGGCCCTCCGTGAGGATCCGAGTTCCCAGGGCCTCGTCACGGGACTGGGCTGGTTCTCGACCAAGCACTCCTGGGGCACCTACGCCGCGACCCCGCCCGCGCAGGGATTCCGGTGGCGCGACGCCCAAGACCAGGTCGACGCGCTGCCCGTGTGCGACTACGACGTGCTCGAGGGCGACGTCACGGTCGAGACCTACACCGTCAGCCACGACCGTAGTGGCGAGGCGAGACGTCTGATCGTCGCGGCGCGCGACGATCAGGGCATCCGGACCTGGTGCCACAGCACCGACGCCGACCTCATGCGCCGCGCCGAGACCGAGGAGATCATTGGCCTTCGCGCCACCATCAGCGCGGGAGAGATCTCGCTCTAAACGAGGTAGCCCAGCAGCACTTCGAGAGGGATCGCGCCTTCGCGCACAACCTGCCAGGCCGACTTAGAGATGTCGACCACGGTTGAAACCGCACCACGCCTCTCACCACCGTCCAGGACGCCGGCGAAACCCGGTCGCCCGGTGAAGTGTGCGAGCACGTCTTTGGCGGTCGTGCAGGGATCGTCGCCGTGCTCGTTGGCGCTCGTCACGGCCAGCGGACCGCTGCGTTCGAGAAGTTCGAGGAGAAGCTCGTCGTTGGGGATGCGAAAGCCGACCGCGCCGGTGCCGCTGCGCACCGACGACGCGAGCGATGTCGGCGCCGCCACGACGATGGTGAGCGCTCCGGGCCAGAACGCACCGGCGAGCGACGAACCGCGCTGATCGATCCGCACCCCGAGTGTCGCGATCTGCTCGAGTGAGTGCACCAGGATCGGTGTCGGCACCGTGGAAGGTCGACGCTTGAGGGCGAACAACGTGGCGATGGCGTCCTCGTGACCAAGCGACGCGGCGAGACCGTAGACCGTGTCGGTGGGTACCGCGACCACCTCGCCGCGAAGCAGCGCGGCCAGCGCGCCCTCAAGGTCGAGCAGCTCGCTCATTTGCGCGCCACCAACACGCGAGGATGACCCGCGAAGTCCTTCACGTCATGACACTCTCGGTACCCGCTCTCCTTGGCGACGCACAATGCGGCGTCGCCCTGGGCCTCGCCGTGCTCGAGCACGAGCACGCCGGTGAGACCGAGCCAGTCGAAAGCCTCGCGGATGATTCGCTCCACGTCGGCGAATCCTCCCACGCCGCACGCGTCGGGGGCCACGAGGGCAGCGCGCGGTTCGTAGCCCAAGATCGGGTCGAGGCTGGTGAACTCGTCCTCACTTATGTAGGGCGGGTTGGCCACGACGAGATCGAAGCGACTGCGCAGGGTCGGGTCCAGTGAGGCGAACCAGTCCGAGTGCACGAAGCTCACCGCGTGAAGACCGTGTTTGAGGGCGTTGACGCGCGCGTTCGCGAGGGCGTCGGGCGAGGCGTCAAGGGCCACGAGCGACGCGCGCACCCCACGCTCAGTCAACTCCGCGAGCAAGCTCAGGCCAATCGCACCCGAACCGCATCCCGCGTCGAGCACCAGGGGTGCGGTGAGATCGCCCGCGGCGAGTTCTCTCAGCGCGACGTCCACCAGTTCTTCAGTCTCGGGTCGCGCGATCAGGACACGTTCGTCCAGGTCGAGGTCCAGGGTGCGAAACGGCCAGTGTCCGAGTACGTACTGCAGCGGTTCGCCGCGCATTCGGCGACGTTGCGCTCCTTCGAGTGCTTCAGGGTCGTCACCGAACTCCTCGACCAACCACCGCGCCTCGCGCCGCTCGAGTCCCGCCGCGACGAGCTGGGCGACGAGCGGTGGCTCAGCGTCCGTCACTCTGGGCCAGCTGACGCGCTCGCTTGTCGGCCAAGAGCGCGTCCACGTAAGGGTCGAGGTCGCCCGCGAGCACCGCGTCCAACGAATAGTTCGTGAGGTTGATGCGATGATCCGTGACGCGGTTCTCCTTGAAGTTGTAGGTGCGGATCTTCTCGCTGCGCCCGCCACTGCCGAGTTGGGAGCGCTTGAGGTCGCCGAGTTCGTTGGCCTGCGTGTCCTGGGCGGCCTTCAAGAGCCGTGAGCGCAACACGATGAGGGCTTTCGCCCGGTTCTGGATCTGACTCTTCTCGTCTTGCATCGAGACCACGATGCCCGTGGGCAGGTGAGTGATGCGAACCGCCGAGTCGGTCGTATTGACGCTCTGACCCCCGGGTCCCGACGAGCGGTACACGTCGATCTTGAGGTCACCCGGCTCGATCGCCACGTCGACCTCTTCGGCCTCGGGCAGCACCGACACCGTCGCCGAGCTCGTGTGTACGCGACCCTTGGCCTCGGTGGTGGGTACGCGCTGGACCCGGTGCACACCCGCTTCGTGTTCGAGTCGCGCCCAGGCGTCATCACCCTTGATCAAGTAGGTCCCTTCATCGAGACCACCCTGCTCGGACTCACGTTCCTCGACGACCTCGAGTTTCCAGCCGCGTAACGTCGCGTAGCGCTTGTACATCTCGGCGAGGTCGTGCGCGAACAGATTCGCTTCCTCACCACCTTCGGCGCCGCGGATCTCGAGGATCACGTTGCGACCTTCATTGGGGTCACGGGGAAGCAACAAGGTCTCGAGAGTCGCCTCCAATTCGGGGATCCTCGCCTCGGCGTTATTCACTTCCTCGCGCCACTGCTCACGGTCGTCACCGCTGGTCTCGTTGAACATCTCCTGGGCGGTGTCGAGGTCGGACTGAGCCGCCTTGACTTCGAGCCAGGCGTGATTGATCTCGGCGAGTTCCTTGTGGCGACGAGAGAGATCGCGCAGACGAGTGAGGTCGCTCGCGACGTCGGGCTCGGACAGGGCCGCCTCGACACTATGAAGTTCATCCTGAAGAGCGTTCAGGGTCTCGTCAATGGAGCGCACGACGTGACGCTCCTAGGCCTTGGGAGCGCGCGCCTTGTTGGTCTTCTGGGCGTAGCGGCGCTGGAAGCGCTCGACGCGTCCACCAGTGTCGACCAGCTTCTGCTTGCCGGTGAAGAAGGGGTGGCACTCGTTGCACAGTTCGACCGTCATGACGGACTTGGTGGATTCGGTCACGAACGTGTTCCCGCACGAGCAGGTGACGGTCGCTTCGCCGTATTTGGGGTGAATATCTGGCTTCATGAGTGCTCCTTGTAGCGAAGGTCGAGTTTAGCGGAAAATCAACTGGTTGGTGCCGCGCCCCTGCCGATCTCGGCCAGGAACTCGTCGTTGTTGCGGGTGGTCTTGAGTTTGTCAATGAGCAACTCGAGTCCGGCGGCGTCGCGGCCTTCGGAGGCGAGACCGTTCAATACTCGACGGAGCTTCCACACCTGGGGCAGCGCTTCACGGCTGAACAGCAACTCCTCGTGGCGGGTCGAGGACCCGTTCACGTCGATCGCGGGATAAAGGCGGCGCTCGGCGAGGCGACGGTCGAGCTTGAGCTCCATGTTGCCCGTTCCCTTGAACTCCTCGAAGATGACGTCGTCCATCTTCGAACCGGTCTCAACGAGGGCGCTCGCCAAGATGGTGAGCGAGCCACCTTCTTCGATGTTTCGTGCGGCGCCGAAGAACTTCTTAGGCGGATACAGGGCACCCGAGTCCACACCACCGGACATGATTCGTCCGGTCGCGGGAGCGGCGAGGTTGTAGGCACGAGCCAGACGCGTGATGCCGTCGAGGATGATCACGACGTCGCGACCCTGCTCGACGAGGCGCTTCGCGCGCTCGATGCAGAGTTCGGCCACGTGGGTGTGCTCCTCAGCGGGACGGTCGAAGGTCGAGGAGATGACCTCGCCGTGCACACTGCGACGGATGTCGGTCACCTCTTCGGGGCGCTCGTCCACGAGCAGCACCATGAGGTGCACTTCGGGATTGTTTGCCTCGATGGACTGGGCGATCTGCTTCATGACCGTGGTCTTACCCGCCTTGGGGGGCGAGACTATGAGACCACGCTGACCCTTGCCAATGGGTGAGAGCAGGTCGACGATGCGCGGTGTGGGGTCGGTCTTGCCTTCGTTGGTCTCCAACTTCAGTTTCTCGTCGGGAAAGAGCGGGGTCAGGTCCTCGAAGCGAGGACGCAGTCGCGCCACCTCGGGATCGATGCCCGCCACGCTGTCGACGCGCAACAGCGCCGGGTACTTCTCGTTCGACGCCGCCGGCCGGAAACCGCCGACGATGGTGTCGCCCTTTCGAAGGTGGTAACGGCGCACCTGGTTGATCGACACGTAGACGTCATTGGGCGAGGGGTGGTAGCCCTTCGTGCGCAAGAAGCCGTAGCCGTCGTCGCGCAGGTCTAACAGGCCCTCGATCTCGACGAGTTCGCCGCTGTAGGGCTGGTCGGCGTTGGGCATCGCTTCGCCGCCGAATCGCTCGCGTCCGCCGCCATTGCTGCTGCCGTTTCGGTTGCGACGGTTGCGACGGTTGCGCCCGCCGGGTTCGTTCGCGAAGTCGCGCGGCTGACGCTCACGCGACTGGTTGTTCTGACGAGGTGCCTGGCGCTCGGATGGCGCGACCTCGCCGATGTCCTCTCGGGTTTCAGTGACCGACGAGCTGCTCGCAGCGTTGCTCGAACCGTTCGTGGTGGTCGTGACATCGGCCTTGGCGTCGGCGACGAACTCGCCGAGCAGGTCCTCGAAGTCATCGTCGGGCGTGGCGACGACGCGTCGCGAGCGGACGGCTCGCGACGGGCTTTCGGCGCTCTGCGTCGGTGCGGGACTTTCGCCCATGATCGATTCGATCAGGGCGGCTTTGGTGGCGCGCGCGGAGACTTCCACGCCCTTCACCTTGGCGATCGTCTGAAGGTCTTCTCGAGATTTCGATTCGAGGTCCGAACGATCCGGGGTGGGCTTTACAGCCATTGGTATTCCTTTCTCGCCGCTCGCAAAGGTTCCACGGAACGGAGAAGAAAAATAAGAGATGTCGTTTGGAAGAGTTTCCCGTCGGCGAAGGCCAGACGTGTACGACATACATAACTATAGCGGAACTTGGCCCCCGGTCAAACACATGTCGTGGACTGGTTTCCTTCGCGTCATTTTTGTAAAAAGGTGTTTGCCTATTCAGCGCGGCATCACTACGTAACGGTCTGGCACCTTCAGAGACGGAGACGAGAGTCGCCTCTCGCAAGGGAACCGGGAAAGTCGAATCCCCTTCAGCAATCTTCATGGTCTCGGGCGCTACAATCCAACCCAACGCCGACTTCAATGTTCCAACTGCAGGAGGATGCCCATGTTCGACTTGAGGCAGTATTCGCGAGCCAGTTGGAATCGCCGAGGGGCGGTCGTGGTCGCGCTCACCGCAATGGTCTCGCTAGGTTCGTTGACCTTGTTTTCGCCAGCAACGGCCGGCGCCAGCGGGGCGACCAATCTCTTCACCTTTTCCGGTAGCCACAGCGGCACTCTCAAGCTCACGTCATCGTCCCTTTGTCTCTTCGGCAAGGCCTACAGCGGCGGTGGATACACACTCAATATCTCGCACATGACCGGGACGATCACCGGCGCGGGCAAGGGCGAATGGGCCTTGGGGGTCTACCCCACCAAAAAGGGAACCACAAAAGTTGCTAAGGCGAACGTGAATTCGCTCATGGACTCGTCCTTCCAAAGCAACGCGACCCCAATCATCCAGTTCGTCGAGACCTCGGGCAGCGTCACGTACCACGGAGCAACCGGTTCGATTGACATGACCTTCGCGTACCACCCCGTGGGTAGTCAGACCTACAGCGGGTCGACCACCGTCACCGGGAGTTGGAACTGTAACTCCTAACAACCACCGCGTTAGGAAAGTTGATCCAAGAGGGCCCGCAACGTCGCGTCCACGACCTGTGGCTTCTCACTCGTCGACACCGCCGTGTCGGGATCCTTCAGACCGTTACCGGTCAACACGCACACGACCGTCGAACCCTTGGGCACTCCGAACTTCAAGATGCCCGCCACTGACGCCGCACTCGCGGGCTCGCAAAAGACTGACTCGTATCGAGCCACGAAGCGGTACGCGTCGATGATCTCGTCGTCGGTGACCGCTCGGATGTCACCCAGTGACTCATGGATCACTTCGAGCGCGGGCACCCAACTCGCGGGGTTTCCGATGCGGATCGCAGTAGCGATCGTCTCGGGATTGGCCACGGGATGACCCAGCACGATGGGTGCCGCGCCGGCCGCCTGGAAGCCCCACATCTTGGGCAATGTCTTGGCGTTGCCCGCGAAGTGGTACTGGGTGAAACCACGCCAGTACGCCGTGATGTTGCCGGCGTTACCCACCGGGATCGACAAGATGTCGGGCGCCTTTCCGAGCACGTCGACGATCTCGAAGGCACCGGTCTTTTGTCCCTCGATGCGATCGGGATTGATGGAGTTCACGATGGTGATTGGTAGGTGCTGGGTCAACTCGCGCGCCAGGTCGAGAGCTTGGTCGAAGTTGCCACGTATCTGAAAGACCCGCGCGCCATAGACGATGGCCTGGGCGAGCTTGCCCATCGCGATCTTTCCTTCGGGCACGAGCACCACGCAGTCCATGCCGGCCTTGGCCGCGTAGGCCGCCGCGGACGCCGAGGTGTTGCCCGTCGAGCCGCAGACCACGGTCTTGGCGCCCTTGGCCAACGCCTTGGTGATCGCCATGGTCATACCGCGGTCCTTGAACGAACCCGACGGGTTCAGCCCTTCGTACTTGAGCCACACTTCTGCGCCCACGCGCTCACTCAGTCGCTCGGCGAGGAGCAGCGGCGTGTTGCCCTCTTGGAGCGTGACGACGTCCTTGACGCCTTCGAGGTCGAACCACTCTGCGTACTCCCTGATCAAGCCGTTCCAGCCGTTCACTGCTCTCCTCTTTCAATCACCCGAAGACACGCGCCAATCGAGTCCACGGCACTGAGCTTCGCGAGTTCGTCAATCGTCGCACGCACGTTCTTGGTCAGCGCCTCGTGCGTGAGAAACGACAAACGCGCCTCGTCGCCCACGCCAGATTGCTCCATGGACTGGATGGAGACGCCGTTCGCCCCAAAGATGCTCGCCACGCTCGCGAGGACCCCTGGTTCGTCCATGACGTCAAGACTGATGTAGAAGACGCTTCGAATGTCACCCGCCTCGACGCTCACGAGGCGGTCGTCCACGCTGAAGGGGACGTCGTGTCGGCCACCCACCCGGTTTCGCGCGACGTAGAGCACGTCGCCCAACACCGCCGTCGCGGTCGGTTCGCCCCCGGCCCCCTGACCGAGCCACATCAATGGTCCGCTCTTGGTGCCTTCGACGAAGACCGCGTTCATCGCGCCGTGCACGGAAGCCAACGGATGCTCTACAGGAATCATGGCGGGGTGCACGCGACGCGAGAGTCCGTTCTCGCCCACCCGCTCGGCGACGCCCACCAACTTGATGACGTAGCCGCTGCGACGTGCGAAGTCGACGTCGATGGCCCGCACCCCGGTGATCCCCTCTCGAGCGATGTTCTCGCCGTGAAGTTCGGTGCCGAAAGCGAGCGAGGAGAGGATCTGCACCTTGGCCGCCGCGTCGAAGGCTTCGACGTCGGCGGTGGGATCGCCTTCGGCGTAACCGAGGGCTTGGGCCTCGGCGAGCGCGACGTCGTAGTCGCTGCCTTCGCTCGTCATCTTGGAAAGGATGAAGTTCGTCGTGCCGTTCACTATTCCCATGACCCGCTCGATTCGCTCACCAGCGAGCGAGGTGCGAAGGGAACGAAGGATCGGTATCCCCCCACCCACCGCAGCCTCGTAGAACAGGTCCGCGCCGTTGTTATTGGCGAGCTGCGCGAGTTCGGTGCCACACTCGGCCATCAGCGCCTTGTTCGCCGTCACGACCGAGACGCCACGCGAAAGGGCGGCCTCGACGTACGAGCGCGCCGGGTCGACGCCCCCGGCCAGTTCGACCAGGATGTCCAGGTCGTCCCGGTTCGCCAACGCCATGGCGTCTGACGTCAGCAACTTCGAATCAATACCGGGACGAGACTTTTTGGTATCGCGAACGGCCACCCCCACGACCTCTAGGGTCGCCATCGCGGCGTCGACCAGGGCGATGTGACGTGATTCGTCGCTCAAAAGCTGGACGAAAGCGCCGCCGACGTTGCCCGCTCCGATGACTCCCACACGAATTTTCGGCGTGTTCATTGAATAAGGCTAACCGGTGACCTCAGGGGTTCTCGTCGACCTCGAGGCGGGCTAGGTCGTCAAAGGTCTCTCGACGCAGTACCTCGCGAGCGCGACCGCCGGCGACAAAGACCACCGCGGGCCTCGGGACGCGGTTGTAGTTCGAGGCCATGGAATAGCCGTAGGCGCCCGTCGCGGGCGTCGCCACGACACTGTCCACGCTGGTCTCCTCGGGCAACCAGGCCTGATCAATGAGCACGTCGCCGCTCTCACAGTGTTTACCCACGAGTCGCACGGGGACTGTCCTGTCGGCCAGAGGGTGGTCGACGTCAAAAGCCTCGTAACCCGAGCCGTAGAGCACGGGCCGCGGATTGTCACTCATGCCACCGTCCACGGCCACGTACGTTCGTGCGCTCACGGGCTTGATGGCGCCTACGCGATAGAGCGTCACGCCCGCCTGGGCCACGATTGCTCGCCCGGGTTCGGCGAGCAATCGGAGTGACGTGTCGAGACCCACCTCCTTCGCGGTCTTTCTAATGAGGTCACCCCACTCGCGTATGGAAGGCGCTGATTCGCCCTGCACGTAGGCAACGCCCAGGCCTCCCCCTACGCACAGTTCGTCAAAGGAATCGTCCTTCGTGAAATCCGCCAGTATGCCCATGGTCTCTCGGTACCCCGCGAGGTCGAAGATCTGCGAGCCGATATGTGCGTGCACGCCGCGCACGCGTAACCCGGGCACCTCGCTTAAGAGGGCGATTGCTCGACGGGCGTCGCCCGTCGAGACGGAGAATCCAAACTTGGTGTCCTCTTGACCCGTTCGCACGAATTCGTGGGTGTGGGCTTCAACACCGGGCGTCACTCGCACGAGACAGTTGAGGGGACTCGCCGGACGCACGAGTTCGCGTAGTCGGTCGATCTCGTCGAAATTGTCGACGATCACCCGGTGTACACCAACCGAGAGAGCGCGTTCGAGTTCGTCGTGGGACTTGTTGTTGCCGTGGAGGATCACGCGCCTGGCGGGTACGCCGCTTCGCAGCACGATGTCGAGTTCCCCACCGGTCGACACGTCGATACAGAGACCCTCTTCGAACGCGAGACGGGCCATTGCTCCGCACAGGAATGACTTCGACGCGAATGCGACGCCGTCATCAAAGGCACTTGCCGCTTCTCGGCACCGTGAACGAAGTGTCGCTTCGTCATAGATAAACAGAGGCGTACCATACGTCGCGGCCAGGTCACGCAACGAGACGCCGCCAACGGTGACGTCGCTCGCTGAAAGCGACGCCGTGTCAGGTAGGAGTGACGAAGAAATAGGTGATGCCATACATGAACCTTAGAAGTTGGCGCTACTCCTTCAAGAGAATGTCACGACCTCCGGTAGGCTGTGGCCAACGCCCTCGTAGCTCAGCGGATAGAGCATTGGCCTCCGAAGCCATGTGCCCGGGTTCGAGTCCCGGCGGGGGCACCAGTAACTCCTTGGCACAAAGTGGGCGCAGGGTATCAGCGAGATTCGTCGGCAACTCGGCACGCCGTGACCGGAAGGCCGATCAATTCGGCGGCCAGACGAGTTCCGGTGAGTGCGTTGAGCGATAAAGAAGACCGGCTGGCGCCAGTGGAACGGCAGGAAACCCAATCAGAATGCCCACTTTGAGCGATCCAAACATATCCGCGATAACTCATTACCTACCCAGAGGTGTGCCAACGGTGATCGCGGCGAACCCGACTACGAGGTGAGAACAACCACGCGGTCGAGAGCAAGATTTGCGAAGGTTCGAAGCACGCCGTTACCCGACACCGTAAATGAGATCGAAGTGTACCCGTGTGCCTCCAGCAGGCTGAACAGGAAGTTCTTCACCGTTTCGGCACGCAAGCGACTCAATGGGAAATTAATCGCGTTGTTCCCGATCTTGCTGGCGTAGCCCGTAATCGTGATGTGCGTGGTGTGGTCAGCTCGAATCTCGCCGGCGAGACTTGCAATCTCATTCTGGTAGTACTTCGTCAAGACGGCTGAGTTATTTGCGAAGTACACGTGCAGACCGAGCAACTGTGGCACGGGCTTCTTGCGAAGCGTCGTGGTAGTAGTCGGCGACGTTGTCGTCGTCGTCAACGTAGTTGTCGTGGTTGTCGTCGAAGTCGTGGTCGTGGTGGCGCCACCGCCACCACCGTTGTTGGGAGCAGGCGGACACACTTGGTTGCCATCACCGTACACAAAGTTATTGTTCGAGTCGTAGCCGTACCCAAAGCCAGTCCCGTAGCCGAACGATCCATTCGAGGTGTAGCCAAAACCGCAACCCACGTAATAGTCAGCTTGCGCACCTTGGGTCGCAATGATGCTTGTCACGACACCTGCAAGGAGCGAAAGTGAGATAAGGGCAGGTAGCACTTTTCTGCGATGATTGGCCAGCACACCTTTGGTTTGAGCAATCATTGCGAAGCCTTTCTTAAGAGGCCCTTTATCAACCTCGCCATAAATTATCACACTTTTTCAATATTTTCACATGGTTTCTAGACCTGACGTATACGTTTCGCTTCAGAATGTCTTCCGTGCAATCCGTCGTGAAGAGCGATCAAGTCAAAACGCTTGGTCACGAATCTCATGTCCGAAAGGATTGTCACAGTAACCGCGAGCGACAGAGAATCCTCTGGCTCTCACGCAGCACGCCATATTAAAGCCGTCTCATCAGGGAAGAGTTTTTCACGAAGACGCGTGTTCAATTGAGTACATTCCGCGACTGCTATCTAACAAATTGAATTCATTGGAATCGGTCACTTCAACGCTGGTGTTCACCGAGAGCACCCAACGAGTACTGCGGTCGAAGGGTCAGGCTTGATACGACGTTGGTGCACGACTCACTACGAGATCCCCGCAGCACGACGAGCACGTCGTACCGCCTCGAGCCAACCTCGTCCCCATCGTAGATCGGGTTCCAAGTAGTTTCCTTCCGCCCACTCATTCCAACTCTTGATAACGACCAACTGTTCATTAGTTTGGCTTCTTGCCTCCAACGTCAGAGCTTGCGTAAGTTGAGTTTCAAAAGTTTCGGGGCTCGCATCAGTTACGACGAGCCCGCGGCGAGATGACCGAGGCGTGTTATCCCAATTGGGCTGCACGCAAAGATGGACGATACCCTTTATCCTTCGAGGCGGTCGTGGCAACTTTATGGCTCTCTTGTATCTTCCGGGTCCGAATCGAGTGATTCGAGTTCGCACGACGTCGCGCGCGACCGTCGCGCCATTACGTTTGATTGCGGTATTGACGTAGAGTCCTGCGTCAAACCCGTCGTTACGGTGCTTGCGGTATCGAACGAAACGACTCTTTCCCTGAATCCACGCAATCATGTAGAGACCGGGCAGTCCTGCTTCTTTGGCAAGTCCTTGCCACCTCTCAACGAATTGCTTGCGGTGCGGTATTCCTTTGGGATCAAAGACTAAGAAGACCGGCCTGCCTTGAAACGTGACGTACCTCCCATCTCGGAAGGTGCTCAAAAGTGATTTGAAATGAGCTCGATCGTCCTCGGGACCGGGATAGGTCTGTTCGATCAACATCCGGTGTTCGGCCCCAACCCACTTTCCCGTCCACGAGTGGTTCGCCCAACCGACGAAGAAGGGAAAGTCGGGCTCGCCAGAATCGAGCACCTCGAGTAGTGGCTTCTCGAGAAGGACCTTGCCATCCCCGAACCAATAATGCCAATAGCAAAATGAGGTGATCCCGTATTCGCTCGCCAAGGTCGCTTGTGCTTGGCGAACCGCGGGATCTAGTAGCGAGTAATAGCCCAGTTCACCCGGAGGATTGGGTTGCTGATGCCCGCGAAAAAGAGGCAGCGCGCGCTTAACGTTTGTCCATTCAGTGAATCCTTCACCCCACCATTCGTCATTCTCCGGGATGTTATGGAACTGTGGCAAATAGAGTGCGGCAATCTCCATGTCCAGATTCCGCCTCCGCCTAACTAATTCTTGAGCAGATTGTAACCTCGAAGGGATCTACGTTTTGCCTTCGTCACACTGGCTCATCGCGCCGACGCTCCCATGAGGAGAACTTGCGCGAAATGACGCTCCAAATACTCTGTTGGGGCATTAACGTCACAACCTCATCGACGCGGACCTCGTGTTGATCGACGAACCAATCGAATTCGACCGCGGACTTCCACGCACTAGCTATGCGCCAAGGTGTGAACACCCAGGAGTCGCGCCTCACTTCCGAATGGCCTCAAAGTCAGCCAACCTCTTCTTCTGTTCAATTAC
>Ga0224532_1000008_pt1 | contig 61803 bp, 57 predicted proteins | sample 714E115metaG_FD_179902 | JGI IMG/M metagenome (GOLD analysis project Ga0224532, IMG submission 179902) | Peat soil microbial communities from Stordalen Mire, Sweden - 717 E1 1-5 | ecosystem: Environmental > Terrestrial > Soil > Wetlands > Peat | place: Sweden: Norrbotten County, Stordalen Mire... | reverse complement strand
CTCATCCATTTCGGCGGGCCACCCTTGGTCCGCCCAGGCCTGGGCAAGTTGTTTCAGTGTCGCCGGGTCAGTCACCTGCGCCGCCTCACCTTCCACGACGACGTCGGCATCGCGAATAGACACTGCGATCGAGCAACGCTGGTCGCGGGCGACATTACGGCTTTTCCGTGTAACCAATCCCGTTTGAAACCAGAAACTTCCGTCCAACCAGAGCGCACCGACTGCGGTTACGTGCGGACCCCCATCCTCGTTCACTGTCGAAAGCCACGTTGTACGAGCGTTGTGGGCGTCTGGATCCGGTGGCAGTCCGGCATCGAGCTTCTCGACGATATTCGCCCAGTCAACTGGAGGAAGCCCGTCCGACTCACCCAAGTTGATTATGTCCATGACGTCTCCTCGATGGTCGACCAGCAAAATTGTACAAAGTCACCAATGGTGTCCGGCACCCTCGACGCACGCAACTGAACACCCCACAAGATAATGGTGTCGGAGGCCCGACGCCGCCGGAATGCAACCCCTCACTGGCGCCTAATCGTTTGATGAGGCGTGCGCCGTCTCTCTAAGTGAGCAATCTATTTGTAAACGTCTCGACGATGCCCGATCGTTACTACGACAATCAACAGAACTCCGTCGTCGATTGTGTAAATAATGCGATAGTCGCTGACACGGAGTCGATATCCATCGCGCCCTTGAAGCGGTCTCGAGGCTGGAGGGCGCGGATCCTTCGCGAGAAACGAAATCGCACCTTGGATACGAGGCTGCGTTGAACGATCGATCCTGCGAAGTTCTCGAAGTGCTGCGGGCCGGAATTCAATCCGATATTCGTTCACGACCAGCCGAGGTCACTCTTCACTTGCTCCCAAGGAATATTGTCTCCAGTTTCGGCCAAAGCGCTGTCGAAAGCGGCTATGTCTCGAGACTCTTCGAGAGCCTCGAGCATTTCGTCGTACTGATCGGGGCTCACCACGACCGCCGCCCGTCGCCCGTAGTGTTCGAGCTCGACAGGTTCAGTCTGGGACATCTCGACCACCTCGGACAGTTTTTCTCGGGCTTTGCTAACAGAGATCTTCACCATGTCTAGAGTGTACAACATTGGTGAGTATCTTGTACAACTTGGTGTCGGAGGCGGGACTTGAACCCGCACGCCCCTAAGGGCACCAGCCCCTCAAGCTGGCGCGTCTGCCTATTCCGCCACTCCGACGCGGATTTCTACTGTAGCCGTTCTGTTGGGCAGCAACCGATGACCTAACCCTGCGGCGGCGGTTGCACAATCCCCCATCCAGGGACTTGATCCGCGAGACCAGGTACGGAGATGCTTCCGTACACCTGGCCAATGGTGTTGGACCATTCCACGAGTGACGGCGCGGTAAAGAGCGGACGAACCCAGAAGTTGCTCATGACCTCCTGGTCGAGGTCGAGCCACGTTCCTTGTGCCGTGACGGGATTGAAAATGGAGATCCCCGTCGCGAAGAGGGTGTTCACAGCACTGGAACGCACGCCGCTCGGGAAACTGTCCAGATACGCCGGCCCGGCGAACGAACGTGCCGAATACGACGCCGTGCTCGAGGTGGGCCGAGTGAAGATGGCGACGTCGCTGTGATTCGAAGCCGCGATGTACGCCGCCATTTCATCAGAAGCCGCCGTCACCGACGTGACCGCGATGCCGTCCGCCCGCCACTGTGCCTCGGTCTGGGCGGCGACTTCCTGGTCCAGCGACGTCGGCCCCACCGAAGCGACCAGGGCCAACCGGGCGCCAGTCGCGCTGATCCAGCCCAACGGTGTCTTGACGTAGCCGGCCTTTTTCAACAAGTCGAGAGCGCACACCGTACAGTCGACCAGGGTATTGCTTTGGCTCGTCGAGGTGATCGTGGTCGTGGTGGACTGGGCCGACGGCCCACTGCCCCCGCCTCCAGGGTAGGCAGACTGACCCTGACTGAAGAGCGCGGACTGAGCGACCGACGGTGAGAAGGTCACCGAGCCGTAGATGTCGTTGATGATCTTCTGGCGAATCAGGATGAGGCTCAGCGCTTCGCGCATGGGCAGTGACCTGGTAAGTGGACGCCCCGGGGCGAAACTTATCTCGGCGTCGTTGCTCGAGGTGCCGATGTGACTCGAGATGGAAGGGTGCGAACTTGCCACCTCAACGGTGGCGCTCGTGACGTTGAGCGAATACCCAACGAAATAGGAGTTCGGGCTCGCAGGGATGGTCGATGAATCGGTGATCACGATGCGGCCGAACCGGTTGGGGTCGAGGGGCCAGTTCTGGTTCGCGACGAGCACGACGCGATTAGCCGAGGCGCTCGTGGGTACGTAGGGACCCAGCGACGGACGCGCTAGGAAGTCCGACCATGAACAACCCGCGGAAGTGCCAAGGGCTTCGACGTCACGAAACAGGAGATTCCATTCGGCGTAGGGCTGGGAGAACTTCGCGGTCACCGTGAGGCCCTTGTTCGATACCTTCAGTACTCTGATGTCTCGGTAGCCGTCGGACTGCACACTCGCCAGCTTCTTGGCCTGGAGCCACCACCCCACGAGGTCGGCGCCGGTGAAAGTCGCTCCATTGTTCCAGTGGAGATCGGGCGCGATCGTGTAGACAACAGTTTCGGGACTCAGCGAGACCAGTTCGGCCGAAGTGATTGCGCCTCCCTCGCCCACCAAGTTGTCCCCCGATGAGGTGAGGAACGCCGAGGGTCGCACCAGGTCCAAGAGGGCGTTGGTGGTCGGCGTGGCGCCAGGATCGAGGATGGTACAACCATTGAACGGCCCGGGCAACTCGAGGTTGAGCGTGTTGGCCGCGGCGCTGGGTGTGGTGGCGGCGCCTACCGAACTGACCACGAGGAGCGAGGAGGCGAGGATGACTCCCGCACCCCAGGAGCGGAGGATCGATCCACGAAGGATCATGCCGCTTACTGCAGACGCAGGTCGAGCGTGAGCGTCGCGAAGGTGAAAATAAGGGCGACGGCGATCGTGATTCGGTCGAGGTTGCGCTCGACGACGGTCGAACCAGAAGCGACCGCGCCCATGCTGCCACCGAGCAGGTCCGAGATGCCCCCGCCACGTCCCGAGTGCAACAGGACCAGGAAAATGAGTCCCACGGCCGACAACGCTTCAATAATGACGAATGCCCAGGTGAACATCACAACCTCCGATTAGCGCTTGCCATCGTAGCAGTCGTTACAGGACTGGACGATTGACAGGAATGACTCGGCCTTCAGGCTCGCACCGCCCACGAGGAATCCGTCGACTCGACCCTCGGCCATGAGCGTTCCGGCGTTCTCCGCGTTCACCGATCCCCCGTAGAGCACGTGAATTCCTGGCATCGCGAGTCCCGCGAGCACGGTGCGAATGTGCGTGGTCATGTCGGCGACCTGTTCGCTGGTGGCGTTTCGTCCGGTACCGATCGCCCAGATGGGCTCGTAGGCGACGCTCACGAGTTCGTGGTACTTCGGGTCCAGGCCCTTCAGGGCACTGACCAATTGGGCCTGGACGAAGTCGTTCTCGCTGCCCTCTTCGCGCACGCTGAGGTTCTCACCCACGCACAGCACCGCTCGAACGCCGTTGCGCACCACTTGGCCCAGGGTCGCCAGGACCACGTCGTCGCTCATGGCGTAGTTCGCCCGTCGCTCGGAGTGCCCGACAATCACCCAGTTCACGTTGAGTCGCTTCAGCATGGCGATACTGACCTCGCCGGTGTGGGCGCCCGCGTCGTTCGCGTTCACGTGCTGGGCTCCGACGCCCACGGGGATCCGCTCGGACTCGACGATCGAGGTCACACTGCGCAGGTCCACGAAGGGCGGTACGAGCACCACGTCGACGTGTTCGACGGGCTTGTTCTTTAGCATCACGCCGATCTGCTGGCCCAGGTGCAAAGCCTCGACGTAGTCGAGGTTCATCTTCCAGTTGCCGACTACCAGTGGTTTCTTCATGCGTTGAACGGACTTTCTCGTAGGGCCCGCAAGCCGGGCAGGTCGCCGAGTTCGACGAGTTCCAGTGACGCGCCCCCGCCGGTCGAGACGAAGCTGACCTCGTCGTCGAGCCCGTAGGACTGCAGGGCGGCGACCGAGTCCCCCCCGCCGACCACCGACACGGCGTTCGACGCGGCGACCGCGCGCGCAACCGCTTCGGTGCCGGCACTGAGGCGCGGGTCCTCGAAGACCCCCATCGGACCGTTCCAGAGGATGGTCTTCGCCCGTGCGATCGCAGTACAGAACGTCGTGACCGCCTCGGGGCCGATATCGAGTCCCACGAAGCCGTCGGGCACGTTGGCGCCAAAGTCGACTACTTCGTCATTACCACCCTTGTCACCGAAGGGCTGTCCGTCCTTCAGTCCGCGCGAGTCTTCGGGGATGAGAAGATTGCCCTTCTCAAGTAGCGTCGTGCACTCCTCGAGGTGCGACGCGTCAAAGAGCGATGAGCCAATTGTGCGACCCTGGCTCGACTCGAACGTGTAGGCCATGCCGCCACCGACGATGACGGTGTCGGCTTTATCGGCGAGCACGCGAACGATGCCCAACTTGTCGGCGACCTTCGCGCCGCCGAGGATCGCCAGGAAGGGACGTTCAGGAGAGGTGAGCAACGACTCGATGGTCGTGACCTCGCGCTGCAGATTCGGTCCCGCGGCACTGGGAATCAATCGTGGTGGTTGCATGATCGAGGCGTGCTCGCGGTGCGACGCACTGAAAGCCTCGTTGATGTAGTAGTCGAAGCCCTCGACGAGCGACGCACCAAAGGCTGGATCGTTGCTCTCCTCACCGGGATTGAAACGCAGGTTTTCCATCAGTTCGACGTTCGCGCACAACTCGGAAAGGCGTTTACGCACTGGCGCGACGCTGTACTTGGCGACAACCTGGCCCTTGGGACGACCGAAGTGCGTGCAGGCCACAACTGTCGCACCACGAGCGAGCAGGTCCTCGAACAGCGGGATTGTCGAACGGATGCGAAAATCGTCGGTGACGCGAAGTTCACCATCTACGTCGGCGACGGGGGTGTTGAAGTCCACGCGCACGAGCACGCGTTTTCCGGTGAGGTCGCCCCAACGTTCGTATGACGGCAGTACGGCCACCTACTTGCCGATGTAGTTGGTCAGGTCCACAAGACGGTTGGCGTAGCCCCACTCGTTGTCGTACCAACCAAAGACCTTCACCATGCTGCGCGCCTCGTCGACCTTGATGACCATGGTCATGAGCGAGTCAAAGGTGCACGAGACCGGTGAGCCCACGATGTCCGAGGAGACGATGGGGTCCTCGGTATAGGCGAGGATGCCCTTCAAGGGACCCGAGTCCGCCGCCTTCTTGTACGCCGCGTTGATCTCTTCAACCGTGGTCGAACGCACGATGGCGGTGAAGTCCGTGATGCTGCCGACCGGGATCGGTACACGTAATGAGGTCCCGTCCAGCTTGCCCTTCATCGAGGCGAGCACCAGGCTCGTGGCGCGCGCGGCGCCGGTCGACGTCGGCACGATGTTGACGGCGGCGGCCCTTGCCCGACGCGGGTCCTTGTGCTGGAGGTCAAGCAGGTTCTGGTCGTTGGTGTAGGCATGCACCGTGGTCATGAGTCCCACGTCGATGCCAAAGGCGTCGTCGAGGACCTTGACCATTGGCACGAAGCAGTTGGTCGTGCACGATGCGTTGGAGATGACGTGGTGCGCGGCCGCGTCGTAGCTGTCCTCATTCACTCCCATCACGATGGTCGCGTCCGCGTCACCCGAAGGCGCCGAGATGATGACCTTCTTCGCGCCCGCCGTCAGGTGCTGACCCGCCGCCTCGCGCGACGTGAACAGGCCCGTCGATTCGATGACGACGTCGATCTTGAGATCCGCCCAGGGCAGAGCGGAGGGACTGCGTTCGGCGAGCACCTTGATGGTGTCCTTGCCGACCTTGATGTTCCCGTCCACGACCGAGACCGGCACGCCCAGGATGCCCTGGGTCGAGTCGTACTGCAAGAGGTGCGCCAGCATCGAAGGCGACGTGAGGTCATTCACCGCCACGACGTCGATGTTCGGGTTGTCGAGCGATGCCCTGACGAACCCACGGCCAATTCGTCCAAATCCATTGATTGCCACACGTAGTGCCACGATGTCTCCTCGGTAGTTGAAACCACTCAACGCATCAAGCGCTCAGTGCCCGCACCAATTTTTGCACATCGTGAACAAGGCCATTGACGCCGGCCAGGTCCGCATAACTGGTTGGTAAGGAACACGCCTGGCTGGCGAAGTCCGAATGTGAGTCCACGAGCACGTTGTCGGGCACGACCGCGTGGCGCAGGAGGGCGTCGACGTGATCTTGGAGCGTGAATCCTTCGGTTTCGGGCACTTCGGGTCGCAGATTGGCGACGTAGACCTTGTGCGCTCGACTCCCGGCGATCGCCTGGGTGATGCCGGGAACGACGCACGCGGCGAGCACGCTCGTGAACAGTGAACCCGGACCAACGACCAGTAAATCGGCGTTCTCGATCGCCTCGACGGCCGCCATGGGCGCGGGCGCGTTCTTGGGTTCCACACTGATGTTCTTGATCTGCGTGGCGAGGGCCACCTCGGTCTGACCCCGCGTCGCGCCGGTTTCGGTGGTGGCGACCAGAACGACGCCCTCACAGGACGCCGGCACGATGGTGCCGGTCACGCCCATCACCTGGGCTACGGCGCGCACTGATTCTTCGAGGTTCCCCGTCGCGTCAATCAGTCCGACCAGGAGCAGATTTCCCACCGCGTGGCCGTCGAGTTCGCCGACGCGAAAGCGATGCTCGAAGGACTCGGCCAGAGGATTCGTGGGGTCGGCGAGGGCGCCCAGACAGATCCGCAGGTCCCCGACCGCCGCGACGTTGAGCATGGCGCGCAGTCGTCCCGTCGATCCTCCGTCGTCGGCGACTGAGACGACGCCGGTCACGTCGTGGGTCATCTGACGAAGGGCCCGCAGGGACACGGCGGTACCGTGACCTCCGCCGATCGCCACCGCCCTCATCGAGCAATATCGCGGTGCAGCACGGCGTTGGGAATCTTGAGGCGGCGGCGAAGTTCCTCGGCGATGGCGACCGACCGATGCCGACCACCGGTACAGCCAATCGCGATCGAAAGGTAGGACTTGCCCTCCTTGGCGAACTCCGGAATCTGCCATTCGAGCAACGAGCACACGTCGGCGAGAAAGTGCTGGGCGGGCTCTTGACTGAGCACGTAGTCGGCGACCGGCTCATCCAATCCCGACAGGGGACGCAACTCTTCGACCCAGTGGGGATTCGGCAGGAACCGACAGTCAAAGACGAGATCGACGTCGCGCGGTATGCCGTTCGAGTAGCCAAAAGAGACTAGCGACACTCGAAGCGAGCCGGACGTGTTCGAGTCGGTGAAGATCTCGACGATCCGCGACCGAAGTTCATTGGTGTTGATCGAGCCGGTGTCGATCACCAGGTCCGCCGCGTCACGTATCGACTGCAGCAACGCGCGTTCACCCGCGATCGAATCGGCGAGTGACGGTGCGGGGAACGGATGACGACGTCGATTCCCCTCGAAGCGATGGATCAAGACGTCGTCGGGGGCGTCGAGGAAGAGGATCTTCGCGTTCTCGTGCATCTGTTGGAGTTCCATCTCGACCGCGAGCAACGCGTCAGGCTGTACCCGACCCGAACGTCCGACGATGAAGGCCACGCCCGCGTAGTCGAGTGAACCCGCCGCCGCCAACTCACCGACGCGCACGATGAGTTCCAACGGCAGGTTGTCGATTACGAACCATCCCAAGTCCTCGAGCGCCGCCGAGACCGTCGAGCGTCCCGCACCCGACATCCCCGTTACGAGCACCACCTCACTCATCGCCTGTACTCCCCTTCGTGGGCCGGGGCCCACTTGGCGCCTGCAAATGATCGTAGATGTTCCTCGCCACGGACTGGGGTAGCCAGGCCAGTGCCTCGAGGTCGGCCAGCGTGGCCTGGCGCAACCCGTCGAGAGAACCGAATTCGATCATCAAGCGCTCGCGGCGCGAGGGGCCGAGTCCCACGACCCCTTCGAGCGAGGAGGCGACCATGGACTTCGCGCGCTTGGAACGGTGAAAAGTGATGGCGAAACGGTGCGCCTCGTCACGGATCCGTTGGACGAGGTAGAGACTCTCCGAGCCGCGCTCGAGAGCGATTGGCGTCGAGGATCCGGGTCGGAACAAGAGCTCCTCGCGTTTGGCGAGGGCGGCGAACTCGAGGTTGGTGGCACCAGCTTGCGCGGCGGCCTTCTGCGCGGCGTGCAACTGAGGCAGTCCCCCATCGATGATGATCAGGTCTGGACGACGGAACTTCGTGGTGGCCTGGTTCTCGTGGAGATGCGAGAGCCGGCGTCGCACCACTTCTTGCATGGCTCCCACGTCGTCATTGCCCAGGATTTCTTTGACGTTGAAGTGTCGGTAGTCCGCCTTCTTCGCGATGGCGTCCTCGAAGACCACCATGGAGCCCACGTAATTCGTACCCTGCAGGTGACTCATATCGAAGCACTCAATGCGAAAGGGAGGTTGGGCGAGGTGCAGGGCCTCGCCGAGTTCCTGCAATGCTCGGCTGCGCACGTTGTGGTCGCTCTGTCGACGAAGCGAGTCGCGACCGATCACCGCGCGCGCGTCAGTGGTCGCCAACTCGAGCACGCGCCGGCGGCGTCCGCGCTGGGGCGCCACCACCTCGACACTCCGACCGCGCAGTCCGCTCAGGTACGCACCGGTCAACGAACTCGCCGACTCCGCACCCGCCACCACCACCACCGACGGCACGTCCGTGGGCCCGTCGTAGAGCTCGGGCAGCACGCCCTCGATGATCTGCGTGTCGTCCTCGTCCATCGATCGGTCGATCAGGTGGACCGTGCGCCCGATGATGCGACCGTGACGGACACGAAAGCGCACCACCGCGGCTCGCCCGCCTTCGGTGTCCACGGCGATCACGTCGAGGTCGGAGTGGTCATCTAAGACCACGCTCTGGTCGCTCGCCGCACGCTCGAGCGCCTCGAGGGCATCGCGAGCCTTGGCGGCGGCTTCGTAGTGTTTCAGACGCGCGGCTTCGTTCATCTGCTCGCGAAGCAGTGAGCGCAGTTGGCGAACATCGCCTTCGAAGAACCTCGCCCAGGACGCCACGAGTTCGCGGTACCCCGCCGGATCGATGGCCTTGACGCACGGTCCCGAACACTTGCCGATGTCATAGAGCAGACACGGCCGGTTGATTCTCTCCTGGTAGTTGAATTTATGACGGGTGCACGAACGCAGTGGGAACGCTTGCAACAACTCATCGATGGTGGTACGAAGTGCGCGCACGTCGACGAAAGGGCCGAAGTAACGAACGCCCTTCACGTGTTGGGAGCGAGTAATGAAGGGTGCAGGGAAGTCGACGCGGGTGTCGATCGCCACGTAGGGAAAACTCTTGTCGTCTTTCAGGCGCATGTTGTAGCGGGGCTGGTTCTGCTTTATCAGTTCGTTCTCGAGGATTAACGCGTCGAGTTCACTCGGGGTCACAATCCATTCGACTGCCGTCGCCTCGTCCATCAGCGCCTGGGTCTTGAGCGTCATGGCGTCGCTCTTTTGGAAGTAACTGGACAGCCGCTGATTCAGCGACAGCGCCTTGCCCACGTAGATGATGGTGTCGTGTTCGTTGCGAAAAAGGTAACAACCGCTTTGACGAGGGATGCCCGAGGGCTTGTCGAACACTACGAGGCCCTGCTGACCGCCAACACTTCGCGAAGGACCGTACCGGTCGCGGTCGGTAACTGGGCGATCTGCTCGGGAGTCCCCTCACCCACGATCAGTCCCCCGCGGCGCCCACCTTCCGGTCCCAGGTCAATGACCCAGTCCGAGGTCTTCACGACGTCGAGGTTGTGCTCAATCACGAGCACGGTGTTGCCCTGGTCGACGAGGCGGTGAAGGACTTGCAACAGACGATTGACGTCCTCAAAGTGCAAGCCCGTCGTCGGTTCGTCGAGCACGTAGAAGGTGTGCCCGGTCGGACGCCTTGCCAGTTCAGTCGCCAACTTCACCCGCTGGGCTTCACCGCCCGACAGCGTCGGGGCGGGCTGGCCCAGGCGAACGTACCCGAGACCCACGTCCATCAGGCTCTGGATGTTGCGAAGGATCCCCGGCTGGCGGTCAAAGAAGTCGAGCGCCTCGGCGATTGGCATGTTAAGCACGTCGCTGATCGACTTGCCGCGGTACTTGATCTCGAGGGTCTCACGGTTGTAGCGCGCACCGTCGCAGGTCTCGCAGTTCACGTAGACGTCGGGCAGGAAATGCATTTCGATCTTGATGGTGCCGTCGCCCGCGCACGCCTCGCATCGTCCACCCTTCACGTTGAAAGAGAATCGACCTTGCTGGTAACCGCGTACCTTGGACTCCTGGACCTCAGAGAAGAGTTTGCGGATCTTGTCAAAGACGCCCGTGTACGTCGCCGGGTTCGAGCGAGGCGTGCGACCGATGGGTTGCTGGTCGACCGCGACGACCTTGTCAAGATTGGCGACGCCCAAGATGGTGTCGTGCTCGGCGACGTGGGTTTTGGCCCGGTTGACCTGACGTTCGAGCGAACTCAAAAGAATGGAGTTGATCAGCGTCGACTTGCCCGAGCCCGACACACCGGTGACCGCGATGAAGGTGCCGAGCGGGATGTCGACGCTGATGTTCTGCAGGTTGTTGGCGCGCGCGCCCTTGATGGTCAACTTCTTGCCGTCACCCGGGCGGCGCGTCAGGGGCGTCAGGATCGCCTTCTCGCCCGACAGGTACTGGCCGGTAATTGAGCGCGGGTTCTCGAGGAGCTCTTTGTAGGTGCCTGCGTGCACCACCTCGCCACCGAACTCACCCGCGCCCGGTCCGATGTCGACAATGAAGTCGGCCAGACGAATGGTCTCCTCATCGTGCTCGACCACGATCACCGAGTTACCCAAATCGCGCAGGCGTTCGAGAGTCGAGATGAGTCGACGGTTGTCACGCTGGTGCAAACCAATGGAAGGTTCGTCCAGCACGTACAGCACGCCCACGAGATAGCTACCGATCTGACTGGCCAGGCGGATGCGCTGCGCCTCGCCACCCGACAGCGTCGCCGATGCTCGGCTAAGAGTCAGGTAGTCGAGTCCGACGTCCATCAAGAAGGTGAGTCGGGCCAGGATCTCCTTGATGACCTGGCGCGCGATCGTCGCCTCACGCTTGGTCAACTTCAACTTCTTGAACAGGTCGATCGCCTCGTCGATGGTCATCGCGTTCACGTCGGCGATGTTGTGACCGTGTACCCGCACCGCGAGCACCTCGGGCTTTAAACGTTTGCCCGCACACGTGGTGCACTCGACCTCGCGCATGTACTGCTCGGCCTGTTCGCGCGACCAGTCGCCGTCCGCTTCGGACCGTTTGCGCTCGAGCCATTCGATGATCCCGCGATAGGTGGTGTCGTAGGTGCGGACCTTGCCGTAGCGATTGCGGTACTTGACCGGTACCGTCTTCTTCTCGACGCCGTAGAGGATGAGTTTGCGGTCCTTGGCGCGCAACTTGTTCCAGGGCGTCGCCACGCTGAACTCGCCCATGTCAGCAATACCGCCGATGAGACGTTCGAAGTACTTGAAGCGCGCACCCGACCACGGCGCCAGCGCGCCGCTGGCGAGCGACAACGTGGGGTCGGGCACCACCAGTTCGGGATCGACCTCGAAGCGGGTACCAAGGCCCGTGCAGACCGGGCACGCGCCGTAGGGTGAGTTGAAGGAGAAGTCGCGCGGCGCGAGTTCGGTGAAGCTGATGCCGTCGTGACTGCAGGCCATCTTCTCGGAGAACTGTTCAATCTCGTCGGTGTCGAGGAAGAGGAACGAGACCACACCCTTGGTCAGTTTGAGCGCAGTCTCGACTGACTCGGTGAGTCGCTGACGACTCGACGTCTTGACCGTGAGCCGGTCCAGGACAACGTCGATGGTGTGCTGTTCGTAACGGGCGAGGTCGACATTTTCGCGCTCGCTCAGTTCGATCACGGTGCCGTCGACGCGCACGCGACTGAATCCCTGGGCCGCGAGTTCGTTAAGGAGCGTGCTGTACTCCCCCTTTCGACCCTCGACCACGGTGGCGAGCACCAGGAACCTCGTGCCCTCGGGTCGCGCAAGGATCAGGTCCACGATCTGTTGGGGGGTCTGACGAGTGACCACTCGTCCGCACAGGTGGCAGTGCTGGACGCCCACGCGAGCGAACAGCAGGCGCAGATAGTCGTGGATCTCGGTGATGGTGCCGACCGTCGAACGCGGGTTGCGCGACGCCGTCTTCTGGTCGATGGAGATCGCCGGCGAGAGGCCTTCGATGAACTCGACGTCGGGCTTGTCCATCTGGCCGAGGAACTGTCGAGCGTAGGCCGAAAGGCTCTCGACGTACCGTCGCTGACCCTCGGCGTAGATGGTGTCGAAGGCGAGCGACGACTTGCCGGATCCCGAAAGCCCGGTAAAGACCACCAATTGGTCGCGGGGTATCTCCACCGAGAGGTTTTTGAGGTTGTGCACGCGAGCACCCTGCACGCGAATTGACGAAGTCATAGCGGCAATCTACCGGTTAGGACACGTCGCTCAGGCTGTCAAGCGCGGAATCGAGGCCTTGGCGTTGCAGTGAGTGCAGATAGTCGCGCAGCGCGGCGGCCTCTTCGAAGCGCAGTTCCGCCGCCGCGGCGAGCATCGCCTCTTCCACGCGAGCGATCTCCAGGTTGAGGTCATCGGGCAATGCGCTCTCGAGGGACGTGATGCCGTGGGAGCGATTCGTGGGTTCGGGTGCCGATTCAGAGCGAAGCCGTCCAAGAATGTCGGCCACGTTCTTCATGATTGTCTGGGGCTTAATGCCGTGCTCCTCGTTGTAGGCGATCTGGAGCAGGCGCCGTCGTTCGGTCACCGAAATGGCTTCGCGCATGGAGTCGGTGACCCGGTCGGCGTAGAGCACCGCTTCGCCGTTCGAATTGCGCGCCGCGCGCCCGATGGTTTGGATGAGGGCACTGCGCGAGCGCAGGAACCCTTCCTTGTCGGCGTCAAGTATCGCCACCAACGACACTTCGGGCAGGTCCAGTCCTTCGCGCAAGAGGTTGATCCCCACCAGTATGTCGAATTCCCCCAGTCGTAGCGACCGCAGGATCTCGATGCGCTGGATGGTGTCGATGTCGCTGTGCAGGTACTGCACGCGATACCCGGCCTTGGCGAGGAAGTTGGTGAGGTCCTCGGCCATCCGTTTGGTTAACGTCGTGATGAGGACCCGCTCGTCGCGTGCGATGACCGCATCGAGTCGGATCCGAAGGTCGTCGATCTGATTGCGCGTAGGCACGACGCTCACCACCGGATCGAGCAGTCCGGTGGGGCGAATGACCTGTTCGGCAATCTGGTCACTGTGCTCGATCTCGTAGGGACCCGGCGTCGCTGAGACGAAGACCATCTGGGGCACGAGTTCCATGAACTCGTCGAAGTTGAGCGGTCGGTTGTCCATCGCACTTGGTAAACGGAACCCGTGTTCGACCAGTGTCTCCTTGCGCGAACGGTCTCCGGCGTACTGTCCGCGCACCTGGGGCACCGCCACGTGTGACTCGTCGATGACGACAAGGAAGTCCTCGGGGAAGTAGTCGAGCAGCGTGTAGGGACGTTCGCCGCGACTGCGCCCGTCTAGGTGCGCCGAATAGTTCTCGATCCCCGCACAGACCCCGGTCTGTTCGAGCATCTCGAGGTCGTGTTCGGTCCGAGAACGAAGACGCTGGGCCTCGAGGAGTTTGCCCTCAGCTTGGAACGTGGCGAGCTGTGCCTGCAACTCGACCTCGATGGTGCGACAGGCACGATTGAGCGTCGCCGCGCTCGTGGCGTAGTGCGAGGCCGCGAAGAGGGTGAACTCATTCACCTTGCCACGCTGCTCCTGGGTCACGGGATTGAAGAACGAAATCTCCTCGATCTCCTCGCCAAAGAACGACACGCGTACTGCTTCGTTGGAGTACGCCGGCTGTACTTCGAGCGTGTCACCTTTCATGCGAAACGATCCTCGATCGAGGACCAATTCATTGCGGCTGTACTGCATCTCAACGAGCCGACGCAATAGCGCTCGCTGGTCGAAGCTCGCTCCGACTTCCAGCGCCAACATTCGTTCGCGATACTCCAGGGGCGATCCGAGTCCGTAGATGCAACTCACCGAGGCGACCACGATGGTGTCACGGTGGGTCAGCAACGACGACGTCGCGGCGTGGCGAAGTCGGTCGATCTCTTCGTTTATGGAACTGTCCTTCTCGATGAAGGTGTCCGTACGCGGGATGTACGCCTCGGGCTGGTAGTAGTCGTAGTACGAGACGAAAAACTCGACGCGATTATTCGGCAACATCTCCTTGAGTTCCGAGGCCAACTGGGCCGCCAGCGACTTATTGGGCTCGAGGATCAACGTAGGACGCTGGACGCTTTCGACGAGCCACGCGATCGTGGCGGTCTTGCCACTGCCGGTGATGCCTTCAAGGGTCTGAAAGCGCAAGCCGTCACGCACACCCTGAGCGAGGGTCGCGATGGCCGTGGGCTGGTCACCCGAGGGCTGGAACGGTGATTCGACGAGGAATCTATCCATGGGCCAGCCCGACTCGGGCCAACTGCGCGTCGATCTTCTCGTGCAAGTCATTGGTCGTGCCGTCGTTCCACAGCACCTGGTCCGCGAGTGACGCTCTTTCGTCGTTAGAGATCTGACTGGCCAATCGAGCGCGAGCGTCGGCCTCGCTGAACCCTCGATACTGGATCAGACGCGCCAGCGCCACCTCCGGCGGGGTGAGCACCGCCCAGACCTCGTCGAGTTCAAACGCCTTTCGATGTTCGGCGCGAAAGAGCGGAATCGCGATGAAGACCGCATCCTCGGTCGCTGCGCTGACGCGCCGTAAGATTTCCAAGCCGATATGGTCGTGCGTTATCATGTTCAGTCGCTTCAACGCACTGGGATCGTGGAAGACGACCTCGGCTACGAAGGCCCGATCGAGGGTCCGGTCCTCCTGCAGCACGGCATCACCGAACGCGTCGACCATCGCGATCCAGGCCGGTTCGCCCGGTTCGGTGACCGTACGCGCGACGTCATCGGCGTCCACGATCGCGAAACCTCGGCTCGCGAGATAGTCGGTCGCCGCCGTCTTGCCCGCCCCGATACCGCCCGCAATGACAATTCTCTTCACGTTCGCACGCTAGCCACCACGTGTGACAGCACGTCTGTGCACACCCTGTTACTAGGGGGTACGCCGCTTTGGCTATTCTCCTAGGAAGTCCTAGAGGGGGAAGAAGTGCTCAGGTACGTATCAAAGCGACTGCTGATGCTGATCGGCATCGTCTTTATCATCTCGGTCGGAAGTTTCTATCTGATCCACCTTCTGCCGGGCAATATCACCACGGTCATCGAGGGCCCTGGCGCTAGCCCCTCGAACCAGGCCAAACTCTTCAAACTCCTTGGTCTCAACAAGCCCATCTACGAGCAGTACTTCACCTGGATCGGTAACGTCGTGCACGGCAATCTCGGGGTCTCGTTCATCTCCCAGACGTCGGTCGCCGGTACCATTCGGGCCGCCCTTCCGATCGACCTCGAGATGATCCTCCTCTCCCAGATCGTCTCGTTCGCCCTCGCCATCCCGCTCGCCATGCGTTCGGCACGCAAACCTGATGGCTGGCTCGATCGGTTCTTCAGTGCTGGGAGTTTCACCCTTCTATCGGTCCCCTCCTTCATCGTCATCGTGATCCTGGTGCTGTTTCTCTCGGTCAAACTCGGACTGCCCCATACCGGACCTTCGTCGTACGTTCCGTTCTCCCAAGACTGGATCGTCAACCTCGAGAGCATGGGTCTGCCCACGGTCGCCCTGGCGATCGGGAGTTTCGTCGTGTACTTCCGGGTGCTGCGAAGCGACCTCATCGCCACGTTGCAAGAAGAGTTCATCACGATGGCCCGGTCCAAGGGCATCAGCCAGCGCCGCATCATGTGGCGCCACGCCTTTCGCCCCTCCTCGGTCGCCCTGCTCGGCACGGCGGGCGTCAACATCGGCGGCCTGTTGGCGGGAGGCTTCATCGTCCAGTACCTACTCGACATTCCCGGGCTGGGTTACACACTGATCACGGCGATCAACGAGAGCGACTACCTCTTGGTCCAAGGCATCGTCTTGGTGGTCTCAGTGGGCGTCGTGCTCATCAACTTCATCTTTGACTTCATCATTAACATCGTGGATCCGAGGATCAGTCGTGAGTAACTTCAGCCATTTGTTCGCCGAAGAGGAGATCGCCCTCGTCGAAAAGCCCGAGAAGCGAGAGCCACTCGGTCTTCTCTTCTGGCTCTGCGTCGGTTGGATAGGGCTCAATATCCTGGGCGCGATCTTGGCCAGTGTCCTTCCCCTGCAGAACCCCCAGTTCCAGGACTACAACTCGCTCAACGTGGGGCCGTCGCTCCATCACCTCTTTGGCACCGATGACCTGGGGCGCGACATCTTTTCGCGCGTGGTCTACGGTTCACGTATCTCGCTGTCCGCGGGAGCGGGCGCGATGGTGATCGGCTTCGGCTTCGGCGCACCGCTCGGCATGCTCGCCGCCTACCGGCGGGGACGTTTTGATGCCATCCTTACCAACTTCATGTACGTCTTTCTGGCTTTTCCCGCTATCATCGCCACGATCGCGATCCTCTCGTTCTGGACGCCTCGGTCGCTTCTCAAGATCATCGTCGTGATCGGCGTGGCATCGGTCCCCCTTGTCTACCGAGTCATTCGCACCGCCACGCTGAACGTCGCGACCAAGGACTACATCATCGCGGCCAAGGTCCAGGGCGCAACCGATCGACGCATCCTGCTTCGCGAACTGCTGCCCAACATCGCGCCCATCGCGATCTCGTTCCTGCTCATCGGGGTGGCGACCGTGGTCGCTCTCGAAGGATCGCTCGCCTTTCTTGGCCTGTCGGTCCTGCCCCCGACGCCCTCGTGGGGCAACATGATCAACGAGTCGCGCACGATCCTCCAGCAGAACCCCTGGCTCGCCATCTTTCCTTCCCTCGCCATGTGCCTCTTTCTGCTCTGTTTGAATTTCATCGGTGACCGGCTGCGCCACCACTTCGACGTGACTGAGGTGAAACTGTGAGCTCGGACGAACAGAACCTGCTCGTCGTCAAAGACCTCGCGACCACGTTCGCGACCGCGGGGGGCCCGTTGCCCGCGGTAGGCGGGGTCACCTTTGACCTCAAGCGCAACGAGACCATTGGCGTGGTCGGCGAGTCCGGTTCAGGTAAGACCGTGCTCACCCGCACCATCATGGGCCTCCAGCAACGAACCAACGTCACGGTGACCGGTTCGGTCCTGCTCGACGGGCACGAGATGGTCGGTGCCAGCGAAGACGACAAGCGCGCCCTGTGGGGCACCGAGGTCGCCATGATCTTCCAGGACCCGATGACCTCACTCAATCCGGTCATGCGCGTGGGAAAACAGATAGACGAGGCCCTGCGGGTGCGACTGGGCATGTCCAAGGCCGACGCCAAGGCCCGCGCGATTGAACTGCTCGAACTGGTGGGCATCCCCTCGCCCACCCATCGCTACAACGCCTACCCGGGACAGCTTTCAGGCGGTATGCGTCAGCGAGTCGTGATCGCGATCGCACTCGCCTGTTCGCCCAAGTTGCTCCTCGCCGACGAACCCACGACGGGCCTGGACGTGACCATTCAGGCCCAGATCCTGAACCTACTCGACGACCTCAAAGAACGCCTCCACATGTCGGTGATCCTGGTCACCCACGACCTCGGGGTCGTCGCGACGCGCACCTCGAGGATCATCGTGATGTACGCCGGACGAATCGTCGAAATCGGCAGCACCCGCGAGGTGTTCACCGCGCACCGCATGCCCTATACGCGCGCACTTCTCGAGAGCTCCCCCAAGGTGACAAATGATCCGCACACGCGTCTCGTGACGATTCCGGGCCGTCCACCCAACTTGTTGAAACTCACCCAAGGATGCAGCTTCGCGCCGCGTTGCTCGTTCGCGACCGACCGTTGCCACCAGGAACGACCAGAGCTCGAACCTGCCGACGAACCCGGACACGCCTTCGCCTGCTGGAATCCGCTACCCAAGACCCGCAAGAGAACGGTAAAGACCACATGACCAGCGCAGAACCGCTCCTCAAGATCCGCGACCTGAAGGTGTCCTTCGGCATGGGTCACCACGAGGTGCAGGCGGTGGCCGGCGTGAGCTTTGACATCTTCGAGGGCGAGACCCTCGGATTGGTCGGAGAGTCCGGGTGTGGCAAGTCAACGACGGGCAAGGCCCTCATGCGCATCGTCGAACCCACGAGCGGCACCATCGAACTCGACGGCGTGGACCTGTGCGCCCAGAAGGGCAAGGCGCTGCGAAACATTCGCACGCGCATGCAGATGATCTTCCAGGATCCCATAAGTTCGCTCAACCCGCGCCGGCGCATCAAGGACATCGTCGCCGAGCCCCTCGACTGTTGGAAGAGCGTCAACGGTCCCGAGCGAGACGCGGTGGTGAGCGACCTGCTCGTCAAGGTCGGTATCGATCCCAAGGTCTACGGCAACCGCTACGCCCGCCAGTTCTCCGGTGGCCAGTGTCAGCGCATCTCCATCGCGCGTTCGCTCGCCATGCGACCGAAATTGCTGATCTGTGACGAGATGGTCTCGGCCCTGGACGTCTCGGTGCAGGCCCAGATCCTCAACCTCCTCGAGGACCTCAAGAAGGAATACGGTCTCACGCTGCTGTTCATCGCCCACGACCTGGCGGTGGTGAAGAACGTCAGTGACCGCGTTGCCGTCATGTACCTGGGAAAGATCTGCGAGATCGGTCCCTCGAACACGCTCTACGAGGCCCCCGCGCATCCCTATACGAAGTTCCTGCTGGGCGCTGCGCTCGAAGCGGACCCCGACTCCCCGGTGCACGGCGACGTACTCACGGGTGAGCCGCCGAGTCCCATGAACCCACCCAGTGGTTGTCGCTTTCGCACGCGCTGTCCCAACGCGACCCAGATGTGCGCCGACGTGGAACCCGAGTTGAACGAAATCGCCCCGGGCCACAGCGTTGCCTGTCACTACCCGCTGAACGTCAAGACGCCGACGAAGCGAGCACCGCGCGCGCAGGCGTAATCTCGCGCTAGTCGCTGGCGGGTGGTTCCTCGGTCTCGACGATTGCGGACGATTCGTCGATGGCGCCGGTCGTCTCCGTGGTGTCGAGCGCGTGGGTGGTGTCGCCGGCCTCGCCCTCGGGTGACTTGCCCGGGGTGCCCGTGGCGTATTCCGCCCAGGCGGCCTGGGCTTCGGTCTCGGGGGTGAACTCGCCGTACTCGATGCCACCGATGTAGTTGCCTTCGGTGTCATAGGCGTGGCTACCAAAAGCCTCACGGTACTCTTCGCTGACCTCGCCGCCCTCGGCGGCCTGCTTGATCGACAGACTGATGCGACGTCGTGCGGTGTCGAGCTCGATGATCTTGACCCAGAGTTCCTCGCCGGCGCTGACGACCTGGTCGGGCGATTCGACGTGGTGCGCGGCCATCTCCGAGATGTGCACGAGACCCTCGATGCCCTCGCCCACCTGGACGAACGCGCCGAAGGGCACGAGCTTGGTGACCCGGCCGTAGACGAGCTGGTCGACGGCGTGGCCGTCGGCGAAGACCTGCCAGGGGTCGGACTGGGTGGCCTTCAAGGACAGCGAGATGCGCTCCTTGGAGAAGTCGACGTCGAGGACCTCGACGTCGACCTCGTCGCCCACCGCGACGACTTGGCTCGGGTGGTCGATGTGCTTCCAACTGAGTTCGGATACGTGGATGAGTCCGTCCATGCCGCCCAGGTCCACGAAGGCACCGAAGTTGACGACCGAGGAGATGACGCCGTGGCGACGCTCGCCGGGCTTCAAGTTGTTGAGGAAGTCGCCTCGCTGCTCCTTCTGGGTCTCTTCGAGCCAGGCCCGGCGCGAGAGCACCACGTTGTTGCGGTTGCGGTCGAGCTCGATGATCTTGGCCTCGACGGTCTTGCCAATGTAGGGCTGGAGCTCGCGCACACGGCGCAGTTCCACGAGGGACGCGGGTAGGAAGCCACGAAGTCCGATGTCAACGATGAGGCCACCCTTGACGACTTCGATGACGACACCCTTGACGACCTCGTCGCGGTTCTTCAACTCTTCGATGTTGCTCCAGGCCTTCTCGTACTGGGCGCGCTTCTTGGAAAGGACGAGTCGTCCTTCCTTGTCCTCTTTTTGCAGGACGAGGCACTCGACGCGCTCGCCCAACGAGACGATCTCCGAGGGGTCCACGTCATTGCGGATGGAGAGCTCGCGCGAGGGGATGACGCCTTCGGATTTGAAGCCGATGTCGAGCAGGACTTCGTCGTGGTCTATCTTGACGACCGTGCCGGTGACCAGGTCACCGTCCTCGAACTCGAGCACACTGTCGCCCACCAGGGTGGCGAGGTCGGTGCCGACCATGTTGTCTTCGGTGATGACGCGCGGGACGTAATTCCCGTCAGCGTCGAAGGTTCCCATTTGCTGGGAAGAAAGGAGGCTCGTGCCGTCCGACATGCGTACTTCTTTCATACGACCACACCGGGGTCCTCTAGGCAATAAGGGGTCTGGGTCGCCGGTGTAAACCCAGATTGCAACCTTATCACCCGGCTTTTGACCACTTAGCCCTTGGCGGCGGCCCAGTTCTCGCCCCAGGAGAGTGATACCTCGAGGGGCACCGACAGTCGAGCCGCGTTGGTGAGGGCGTCACGGATGATTGCTTCTACGCGGTCCTTTTCCGCGGGCGGCGCCTCGACGAGCACCTCGTCGTGCACCTGGAGGATCAGACGCGCCTCGAGCGCGGCGGCGCTCAGCTCGCGGTCCAGGCGAACCAGCGCGGACTTGAAGACGTCGGCGGCCAGTCCCTGGATGCCGGCGTTCATGGCCTGGCGCTCGGCCGCCTGACGTTGGGGTCCGACGGCCGTAGCGAGGTCGGGGAACGGGCGGATCCGTCCGAATTCCGTGCGCGAGTAGCCCTTGTTACGGATGTCCTTGATCGTGGCGTCCATGTAGGCGCGAAGCGACGGGAAGCCCCCGAAGTACTTGTCCATGATCTCCTTGGCCGACGAGACGCTCACGCCGAGGCGCTGGCTGAGCCCGTAGGCCTCCATGCCGTAGGCGAGGCCGTAGGAGACGGCCTTGGCCTGCTCTCGTTGCTCGTGGTTCACGTCCTTGGGGGCGACGCCAAAGACCGAGGCGGCGATCGTGCGGTGCACGTCCTCGTTCGAGGCAAAGGCCGCGAGCAGACCACTGTCCTGGCTGAGGTGGGCCAAAATGCGCAGTTCGATCTGGTTGTAGTCCGCCACGCACAAGAGCCAGCCCGGACTCGGCACGAAGGCGTAGCGCAGGCGCCGGCCTTCCTGGGAGCGCACCGGGATGTTGTGCAGGTTCGGGTTCTCCGAGGAGAGCCGCCCGGTTCGAGCGACCGTCTGGCGGAACTCGGCGTGGATCTTGCCGTCCGGACCGACCGCGTCGATGAGCGGCGCCCCGTAGGTACTGCGAAGCTTCTCCACCTCGCGATAGCGCAGGATGAGCGCCACGATCTTGTGTTCGTCTTGGATCGCCTCGAGACTGGCCGCGTCGGTCGAGTAGCCGGACTTGATCTTCTTCACCGCGCTCAGCCCGAGCTCGTCAAAGAGCACCGTCTGGAGCTGCTGGGGCGAGTTGACCTTGAACTCGTGACCGGCGACCTTTTGGATCTTGGCGTCGAGCGCGCTCGCCTCCTTGGCGAACTCGTCGTTGATGGTACGCAGCATCGCCACGTCCACGCAGATACCGCGCGCCTCCATGCGACCGAGCACGGCCACGAGGGGCAGTTCCACCTGCTCGTAGACGAAGCCGAGTTCCCAGCGCGTGATCTCGGCGCGCAACACCTCGATCAATCGTGCGGTGAGCTGCGCATTGCTCACTAGCGTCTCGTCGTCGGTGGTCTCGTCAAACAGCGAGCGCGCGTTCTCGGCGATGCGTTCGCCAAGGAATCGATGGGCGACGTCGGCGAGTTCGTACTGACCACTCGTCGCGTCCACCAGGAACGCCATGATCGAGGTGTCGTCGGTGGGTTCTTGCAGCGTCACTCCCGCCTCGCTCGCGTGACGGTAGAGCTCTTTGAGGTCGTGTCCGCTGAGCGTACAGTCGGGGGCCACGTCGAAGAATTCCGCCTCACTGGCGAGGGCCACGCGACCGGTACTTGCGTCGAGCACCGCGACGCGACCTCTCGCGTAGGCGAGCACGTAGGCCCCGCCCGGTTGCACGACGTCACCAAGGGACGTCGCGACCTTGGGCGCGGGCGTGGCCTTGGCCTTGGCGACGGGTGCGGCGGCGACACCCCCGGTGGCGTCGGGTTCACCCAAGAGCCCGTCACGCATCAACTTCTCGAAGCGCGTGCGCATGGCGTTCATCTCGAAGCGGTCAAAGAACGCGGCGACCTCTTCTCGCTTCCAGCCGCCCATCGCGAGATCGGCCAGCGTGAAGTCGAGCGGTACGTCGCGCACCAGGGTCATGACCTCGACGTTGTTGCGCGCGCGGGCCTCGTAGGTGGCGAGGTTCTCGCGCAGTTTGGGCGTCAGGTCGTCGAGGTGCTGGTAGAGGTCGTCGAGACCGCGGTACTGGGCGAAGAGTTTCGCGGCGGTCTTCTCGCCCACGCCGGGCACACCGGGCAGGTTGTCCGAGGTGTCACCGCGCAGGGCGGCGAGCAGCGGGTAGCGCTGTGGTTCGATGCCGCACCGCTCGACGATTCCCGCCTCGTCGTAGAGCGAGTAGTCCGAGACGCCGCGTCGGTTGTAGAGGACCTTGATGAAGGGGTCCTCGACGAGTTGGAACGTGTCGCGGTCCCCCGAGACGACCACGACGGGCATTTTCGCGTCGCGCCCCCAGCTCGCCAACGTGGCCAGTACGTCGTCGGCCTCGAACTGCGGCACGCCCAGCACGGGTATGTGCAGCACCTCGCATAGAGAACGAATGAGGTCGAACTGGTGCTCGATCTCCACGGGTGTCTCGGCGCGACCCCCCTTGTAATCCTCGGTCATCGCGTCGCGAAACGTGCCACCGGTGAGGTCGAAGGCCACGCACAACGCAGAAGGCTCCTGCGTACGCACGAGCGAGTGCAGCATCGAGGCGAAACCGTGCAGGGCGTTGGTGACCACGCCCTCGGAGGTCTTGATGTCGGTCGACAGCGCGTAGAACGCGCGAAAGGCCAGCGACATCCCGTCCAACAGCAGGAGAGGCCGTTGGTCGGACGCGGGCTCAGCCAACGAACTCGCCTTTCAAAATCTGCTGGGCGATATCGCGCATTCGCGTGCGCCCGCGCATCGCGGACTGCTGGATCACCTCGAAGGCGGCCGGCTCGTCCAGACCGCGCTGTTCCATCAGGTACTCCTTGGCGCGCTGGACAATCTCGCGGGTCTCGATCTTGTCATCCACGTGACTGGCCTCTGGTGCCTCGATCGGTTCGATCGAGAGAGGATTGACGATCGCGGCGAGTTTGGGCAGGATCTCACTGCTACGAAACGGCTTGACGAGATAGGCAACGACACCCGCTTCACGCGCGCTCTCGATGAGTGCGCGCTGGCTGAAGGCGGTGAGCAACACGACCACCGTGTGACCACCCTTGATCTGTCGCGCGACTTCGATGCCGTCGAGACCCGGCATCTTGATGTCCAGCAAAGCGAGGTCCGGTTCGAGCTCACGGATCATGGCGAGCGCGTCGTCGCCGCGCGCCGCCTCGCCCACCACCAGGTAACCGTCACCCTCGAGGATCTCCTTGAGGTCGAGACGAATGATCGACTCGTCGTCGGCTATCACTACACGCTTATCCATCTTCGTCCTTCGGTTTCCATTCACGCAAGAGTTCGTCGCGCTCGGTCATCAATGCTCGCACTTCCTGGGAACGCCGTTTCATCTCGGCGTTCGCCGCGGAGACGTGGCGCGACAACTCGTTATATTCTTGCTGCTGGAGCGGGGTCTCGGAGACCAGCGAGCGGATCCGGGCGTCGTCGAGGGCGTCATTCCAGACCTGGACCTGCTCTTCGAGCACGCTCAGACTCTCACGGGCCGCCATCAGACGGCGCTGGAGGTCCTCTAAACGCCGCTGCACCTTTGGGGCCATGGATTTGAGTGTAAATCCGGGTTCAACCGAACGAGGCTATCCGCACGCCCCGGTCCAGCAAGAGCTTGGTCGGGACGAGACCAAAGCCCGTGGAATCGGCCGAAAAGTCGCCTTCCTCCCCGTTCGCCGTAGCGACGACGCCGATATCACTGGGTTCGCCCGTCGTGTGACGCGCGAGGGTGCGATTCACCGAACGAGCCAGTTCGGACTCGAAGAAACCGCCCACGTACGGGCGCAGACCTAACTCCTTGGCGCGTTCGATCATCGTGCGCGCATTGGCGTACCCGCCGACGCGCGCGGGTTTCACGCACACCAACGTCGCCGCGCGGTAGCGCACGATCTGGTCGAGGTCACGCAGGTTTCGCACCCCCTCGTCCAGACTGATCGGCACCTCGGTCTGCTCGGCGAGGCGCGCGTGATCAACGACGTTGCCCGGCGCGAACGGTTGTTCCACGGCGGCGACCTCGACGCTGCGAGGAATGCTCGCCAGTTGCTCGAGGACGTCCTCGTCCGCACCGGCCGAGCAGTTGAAGTCCAAGAGCACCGGGCGACCGAGTGACTCGAGGAACGAGACCTCGCGCGCACCCAGTACGCCCGGCGCGGTCTTCACCCGCACGCGCGCCGCGTCACCTGGTTCGAAGACCGCCAAGTTCTCGTCGAGCAGCGACGTCGTGACCTGGCGCGGTGTCGCGAAGCGGACGGGCCATTGCTCTTCGAGCGCTCGAGTGCCACGACGCAGCTCACGGTCCAGTACTGCCATCTCCACCAACGCGACCGCGGGCGCACTCGCGTCGCGGGGTCCCGCGAAACGGGCCAGTCGCGTCCACGAGGGAACGGCACCTTCGCGCTCAAAGGCCCCGAGCACCTGGAGTAGCACGATGCCGTCGAGCTCTTGGATGACGTCGCTCACGCTCGGATCACCGTGCAGGGAGAAGGGCTGGGGGTCGACCTCGCCGTAGCCGCGCACGCCCTCGTGTTCCACCTCGAGCACCAGGCGCGTGCGCGTGGCGTGGCTTTGACGCGAGGCCGCGACCGCCTGGCGTAAGTGTTCGTCAATCCGCCACAGCGTCAGCTTCATCGAATCAACCTTACGGTCCCTGTTACTCTTGTCCCCGCAGCCCGGATGGCGGAATCGGCAGACGCGGAGGCCTCAAAAGCCTTTACTCGAAAGGGTGTGTGGGTTCAAGTCCCACTCCGGGCACGCTGTTACTTTTAGACCATGTCCAGTCACCCCCACGGTTCCTACCGCGACGACTGCGTCGCCCTCTTCCCCGGCCAAGGTTCACTGAGCGGTGGTGCTGGCATCGCGTGGCGCGACAGTCCACACTGGTCGATCGTCCAACGCGTCAGTGACGCGAGTTCCCTCGACGTCGCCAGTCTGCTGCTCGACGCGAGTGACGAGGACGTGGTACGAACCGACCGCGCCCAGATTGCCACCTTCGCCCTCTCGTTGGTGGGCTTTCACGAACTGCTCGACCACGGGATGCGACCCACGTACCTGCTCGGGCACAGTCTCGGTGAGTTCAGCGCGCTGGTTGCCTCAGGACTACTCGGCCTCGAGGACGGCGCGCGACTTATCGCGGTGCGAGGAGCGGCGATGGCGCGCGCGGCGGCGAGCAACCCCGGTTCGATGGTCGCCCTGATGGGTGGCGACGACGAAGCGCGCGAGGCCCTGGCGTCCCTCGACGAGGTCTGGATCGCCAACATCAACGGCACGGGCCAACTCGTCGTGAGCGGTTCCACCAAGGGACTCGCTCACCTGCTCGACAACCATAAGTCGCTCGGTTGGCGCCGGGCGACGCCGCTCGCGGTCGGCGGCGCCTTCCACTCACCGCTGATGGCCCACGCCCAGGAGGAACTCGACGACGCACTCGCGAGCGTGACCTGGGGCGTGACCGATTCGGTGCTGATCGCCAACGTCGACGCCAAGGTCCACCAGGACGCCCACGAGTGGCGTGAACTGCTGTCGCGTCAACTCACCTCACCGGTCGAGTTCCTCGACGCCACCCTCGCCCTTCCCCCAACGGTGACCACGACCATCGAGATGCCGCCCGGCGGCGTGCTCACGGGCCTCACCAAGCGCATACGCCCCTTCGACTTCCAGTACGCCCCGTCCTCGCGAACCGAACTACAGGAGATCCCACTGTGAGCCGTCACGTCATCGTCACCGGCGCCAGCCGCGGTATCGGCGCCGCCATCGCCGAGTTCTTCATCGCCGCCGGTGACCAGGTGGTCGCCCTGTCGCGTTCGGGCGCCGGACCCGAGGGCAGTGCGCTTCGGCTCAGCGTGGACGTGACCGATTCGACCGCAGTAAACGCTGCGCTGAAGCAGGCAATCGGCGAGTTTGGTCCAGTCGAGGTGGCGGTCATCAACGCGGGCGTCACCAAGGACGGACTCGCGATGCGCATGTCCGACGACCAGTGGCGCGAGGTGCTCTCGACCGACCTCGACGGCGCCTTCTACTGTGCGCGAGCGAGCATGGCGTCCATGGTGCGCGCTCGACGGGGCTCGATCATCTTCATCGGCTCGATCAGTCCGTTTATCGGCGTCCCGGGCCAGGCGAACTACGCCGCCGCCAAGGCCGGGCTGGTGGGACTGGCCCGCTCGCTCGCCAAGGAAGTAGCGACGCGCGGGGTCACGGTCAACGTCGTGGCGCCCGGACTCATCGAGACCGACATGACCAGCGACCTGGGCGCCGCGAAGGACCAGATGGCGGCGCTGATACCAATGGGCCGTATTGGTCAGCCCGACGATATCGCTGGTGTGGTGGGGTTTCTCGCGAGTAACCACGCCCGCTACATCACCGGCGCGGTGCTCTGCGCCGACGGTGGGATGTCGATGGGCCAGTAGGTCACTAGAGTCAATCGGTGCGTTTAGTACCATGAAGCGACACAAATTAAGGGGCATCCATGGACCGTAACGAAGCACTCACGAAATTCACCGACAACGCCGTCGAAGTCCTCGCCGTGGACCCGTCCCAGGTAACCCTCACGACGTCCTTCGAGGACCTGGGTGCCGACAGTCTGGACCTGGTCGAACTCGTTATGGCCCTCGAAGAAACCTTCGACATCGAAGTCGCCGAGGACGAGCTCAAGGAGATCCGTACCGTGGGTGAGGCCTTCGAACTGATCTACGCCAAGCTGTAGTGCACGTCGCCACGACCCCCTCGGGTCCGGTGCAGGGTCGCCGAGTCGCCGTTACCGGCCTTGGTGCGCTGACGTGCGCGGGCGTGGGCGTGGAAGCCCTCTGGGAAGCGCTCTTGAAGGACACCGCTCCCGCCTCCAAGCGCATCGCACCCTTTGACGCGTCGCACATCGGTGGACCCAAGGAACTGCGCCGTCTGGACCCCTTCACGCTCTACGCGCTCATCGCGGCCGACGAGGCCTGGATACAGAGCGGACTCGAGGGTCCCCTCGTAGACGCCGGCAGTATCGTCACGACCGGCATCGGTGGCCTCCAGACCGTCCTCGACCAGGTGGCCGTGCTTAACGCGAAGGGTCCCGACCGCATCTCGCCCTTCATGGTGCCCATGATGATGCCCAATGCCGCCACCGCCGCGGTCTCGATGCGCTTCGGACTCGGTGGACCCTGCGAAACGGTCACCACGGCGTGTGCCGCGGGAACCCACGCCATTGGCAACGCCGCGCGACTCGTCGCTTCGGGTCGCTGTCCGGTCGTGGTCGCCGGAGGCGCCGAGGCGGTCATCGTCGAGATCGCCGAAGCCGGGTTTCGCAACATGACCGCGCTGAGCAACGAGGGACACTCGCGGCCCTTCGACAAATCGCGCAACGGCTTCGTCATGGGTGAGGGTGCGGGCATCTTGGTGCTCGAGGACTGGGACCACGCCCACGAGCGTGGCGCCACGATCTTCGCCGAAGTGATCGGTGCCGCCTCGACCGCTGACGCGCACCACATCACCGCGCCCGACCCCCAGGGCAGCGGCGCCATACGCTGCATGCAGATCGCCCTCGCCGACGCGGGCATTACGCCCGAGGAGGTCTCACACATCAACGCCCACGGCACCTCGACCCCGCTCAACGACCTCGCCGAATCGGTCGCGGTGCACAGTGTCTTCGGTGAGCACGCGCCCCCGGTCACCTCGATCAAGGGTCACCTCGGTCACAGCCTCGCCGCCGCCGGCGCCCTCGAGGGCGTCGCTTCGGTCCTTACGCTGGAACGCCAACTCATGCCACCCACGGCCGGCACCGACGAGATCGACCCCGAGGTGGGACTGGACGTCGTGACCGGCGCGCCACGCGCTGGTGATATCGACGTCGTGCTCTCAAACTCCTTCGGCTTTGGCGGTCACAACGGCAGTGTGCTGTTCCGTCGCTACGTCGCCTAGAAGTTCCGCCACTCCTCGCGTTGACGTTCGACGTAGGCGTTGGCGCTCGCCCAACGTGCGTTCGCGATGAAGTCACCGAGCAACGCGGGATCCTTCAGCCCGGGTTCGAGCTCCACACCCGCGCGCACGTCCACTCCCCAGACTGGGTAGTTCTGTACGACCTCGACGACGTTGGACACGTTCAAACCCCCCGAGGCGATCAGCGGCGTAGGAATGCTCAGGTCCGCGAACACCTCGAGACAGTCACGCAGGGCGTCCACGTCGTCGTACTCGGGAAGCAAGAAATAGTCCACGCCGTCGATCGACCTCGTCTCGCGTAACACCTCGGCACTGGGCAAGGTGCGGATCACCGTCGTGACGCGTTCGGCGACCCACGCGAGTGACGCCGCGCTGATCGAGCCGTCGATCTGGACCGCAGAGAGTCCCAGGGTGTTGGCGACCTCGACGATCTTCTGGGGAAGTTCGTGCACGAAGACCCCCACCGACAGCGCCCCCTGGGGCAGTCGACGCACGATGTCGCTGACCTCTTGGGTCGTGGTGCGCCGCGGCGTGGGTCCGAACTCGAAGCCGACCGCGTTCGCGCCCAGTCCAATGGAGAAGAGCGCGTCTTGCTCGCTGGTGATGCCCGAGACCTTGATGAAGAGTCCCTCAGTGTTAAAGCGCACGTCGTGCCTCCTGGTAGAAGGTTAATTCGAGGCCGGTCGCCAATCAGGCAATGACCGTGACCTTCACAGGTTCGTCATGCGCGACCCGGACGTCCAGGTCCGCCAGGGCGCTGCGGTGGATGAAACCGAGTGCGTCGATGCCACCGTCTCGTCGAACGGCACTGGTGACTCCGCTCGGTCCACTGGGGTCCTGTGGACCCCTGGCCCGCAGGAAGGCATCGATGTCCTCGAGCGTGGGACCCTGGGCGTACACGAAGCGCCACGGCACGTTCGAGCCCCTCGCGTCGAGGCGCGCCACGAGTTCTTGGCCGGTGAAGCAACCCTTGGTGAATGACACCGTGCGCTCGACGAAGGCGTCGCCGTAGCACTGGGGGGAAAGACCGAGGAACTCGGCCGGGCCCGGCTCGCGCTGATCAATCTGTTCGCCCACCGTGTTATAGGGACCGTGCGCGACGTCCTCTAGGGCGAGCGAGCAGTCCACGCGAAGGTGGAAACGCCGCAGTCGCGCGAGCGCGATCTCGCCCAACGAACGAGCGACCAACACGGCGAAGCCAACGTCGATCGCGCTCACGTAACACGTAGCGAGCACGTCACTGTTGGGATCGAGCAACGAGGACCAGGTACCACGCTCGTCCACGCCCGAGAGGTCCTGGCTCAACTGACCCTGGAGGAACGTCTCGCTCGCCGGACCCTGGACCACGATTCGTGACCAGCGAAAGGGTTCGTCGTGGTCGCGGGCGCGTTCAATACTCATGGACCATTACAGTAGGCGCCAACGACCAAAACCCTTCCAGAGGCCTCCACCGTGTCCATGCAGAACGAACTGAACACCATCACCTCGTCGATGAATGAACTCTCCGCGCGCATCACCCACCTCGTCGAGACCGAGGGCACCCACATGGACGGGGACATCTACACCGAACTGGTCGCAGCCGAGCGAACGGTGGGTGCGCTCTTGCGCCGACTCAACCGCGTGGCCGGTCGAGTGAAGTAGTAGCCCCTAACGCGCCAGTAGCCTTGGTTCATGGGCGAACCGTGGCACTACACCTCAGTGCTGTCGGGTGAACAGCGCCTCCAAGTCCTGAACCTACTCAACCGCACCGAGGCCGAACTCGGGCGCGAAGCCATGGACGAGGGCCGACGTCGTATCGTCGTGCACGGTTGGCCGGGCGAACACTGGCTCCTCTACGAACAGGGCGTCCTTACCCAGTTCGCGGTCGTCAACGGCATCAAGCACGTAACCGTCGAGATGTGCGGTGGTGGTTTTGACGCTGAGCTCCTCGCGGCGGTGCTCGAACGTCACGAGACCATCGACTGGTGGACGCGCGGCCTTAACCGTGCCGACCAGGGCAATCCCATTCGCACCCTCCAGCTGCTCGGGCTGCACCTGCCCGTACCCGTCACCGCGGTGCCCGAGGGAGCCGTGCTGCGTAATTTCGAATCCGGACGTGACGAGGAGGCCTGGCTCGCCCAGAACAACGCCGCCTTCGCCGACCACCCCGAGCAGGGGGCTTGGTCGCGAGTGGACTTAGACGAGCGGACCAACGAACCCTGGTTCGACCCGTCGGGTTTTCTACTCCTCGAGATCGCGGGAAAGCTCGCCGCGTCGTGCTGGACCAAGGTCCACGAGTTGCACCCGGACCGATTCGGCGAGATCTACGTCATCTCGGTCGATCCCGCCTTCCAGGGTCACGGACTGGGCAAGGTGATGGTCACCCAGGGACTCGCCGCGTTGCGAAAGAAGGGCGTTGGCGAGGCCGTGCTCTTCGTGGACGAGTCCAACCTCGGCGCACGGATGCTCTACGAATCACTCGGTTTCGCGCTACGCCGCGAGGATCGGCTCTTGCGCTTCACTCGTTAGTGGGTGCCGACACCCTTGCCGACACCGAAGGTCACCGCGGCGGCGATAGCGGTGATGACGAGTTGGCGCGCCGCCCAGCGCAGCGTGCCGCGACGGGTCATGTTGCCAATCGCTCCGCCCACGGCGACTGAACCGACGGCGGCGAAGAGCACGGACCAGAGGATCGGGTTGCCCGTCGTACCCCAGAGCCACGGGATGAGCGGGATGAACGCACCCACCGAGAAGGCACCGAGTGACGACAGGGCGGCCGCGAGGGGTTTGCCAGTCGCGGTGGGGTCTACGCCGAGCTCCTCACGCGCGTGCGTCGAGAGGGCCATGTCGGGGTCGCGCATCAGGTCTACCGATAGCCGTTCAGCCAAGGTGACGTCGATACCGCGCGAGACGAACAAGTCGCGAAGCTCCAGTCGCTCGGCCTCGGGACTCTCGGCGAGGGCACGTTTCTCGACATCGATCTCGTATTCGAAGAGTTCCTTCTGGGCGCGCATCGACAGGTACTCGCCGGTGCCCATCGAAAAGCCCCCCGCCACGAGCGTGGCGAGACCGGCGAGACGCACCACGTTGTGACCCGGGTCCGCACCGGCGAAACCGAGCAGGAACGAGATATTGGTCACGAGTCCGTCGCTCACGCCAAAGATCGCCGCGCGAATCCAACCGCCCGATATCTGGCGATGATGCTCCTCGGGATGCCCGGCATTCGTCACGCGACAATCCTAGGGCGGACCGCTCTGGGGTCCTTCGGTCGAGCAGCCAACGGTAGAGTCTCTGGGGAGGTAATTATGGCCACGCACGTGAAGAGTTCTGAAGAATTGAAGGCACTCGTTGGTTCGCACCTCGGGTACTCCGACTATCTCACGGTCACCCAAGAGAAGGTCAACCTGTTCGCCGACGCCACGGGCGACCACCAGTGGATCCACGTCGATCCCGAAAGGGCCAAGAGTGGACCATTCGGCCAGACCATCGCACACGGGTACCTCACGCTCTCGCTCATCCCGGTACTGCTCGGCGGCGTGATGCACGTCGACAACGTGAAGATGGGCGTCAACTACGGCACCAACAAAGTCCGCTTCACCAATCCCGTGCCCGTGGGCTCCGAGATCCGCGCGGGCGCGACGCTCGCCTCGGTTGAGGACGTGACGGGCGGGGTGCAGGTGGCCCTGGACGTGACCGTCGAGGTGAAGGACGCCGCCAAACCCAGCTGCGTCGCCCAAGTGGTCTTTCGCTACTACTTCTGAGCGTGCCCAACACCCGACTCCCCCAGGGCGAAGAAAAGACGCGTCAGGTCCGCGCGATGTTCGACGCCATCGCGGGTCGCTACGAACTCGTGAACAAGTTGATGACCTTCGGCTTGGACGCGAGGTGGCGTCGTCGCGCCGTCGCGGACCTTCGTCTGCCGCCGGCGAGCCTGGTTCTGGACATCGCCGCAGGAACCGGTGACTTCACCCGCGAGTTGCGCCGCCAGGGCCAGCGCGCCGTCGCCACCGATCTGAGTTACGGAATGTTGCACGCCGGTCGGTCGCTCGAGTTCCGTGTCCAGGCCGATGCTTCGCAGCTACCTTTTCGCGACGCCGGCTTTGACGGGATCACCTGCGGCTACGCGTTACGCAATTTCACCGACCTCGCCGCGACATTTGACGAGATGGCCCGCGTCACGCGAAGCGGCGGACGCATCTCACTGCTCGAGGTCGCCGAACCCCAATCGGGGCTCTTGCGGGCCGGCTTTCGGATCTGGTTTCGCCGCGTCGTCCCCTTCATTGGTTCACTCGTCTCCGACCGAGCGGCCTACCACTACCTGCCCGCCTCAACCGCCTACTTGCCCAGCAGCGAGGAGATCGCGCGCATGCTCAACCGGTCGGGCTTCAGCGCGGTGAACCACCGTCGCGTCATGGGCGGTCTCAGCCAACAGTTCATCGCCACGAGGTCCGCGTGAACTTCCGCCGAACTCTGATCGAGCCGCAATCGCGCGAAGCCCTGCGTGCCGTGGGGGCGCGCGACGGATGGCTCGTGGAGACCACGACGATCCTTCGCGTCGGCTTCGGTGGCGCCGTGGACTCGATTCAACTCAGCGACCTGGATGAGCCCACCGACGCCGTGACCCTGCTCGACGCGCATCAACTGAGCGGAGACGACGGACCCACCGGCACGGGCATCGTGGCCTTTGGCTCGCTACCCTTTGACCGCAACGCCCGCGGTCAATTGGACGTGGCGCGCTACACCATCACCCAGACCCGCGACGGCGACGCCTGGCTCTGCGAACTCGAAGGTTCACCGGACTTTCGCGAGTTGCTCACCGACGTGGCACCGGCGATGCAGGAGACTCAGAACGTTCGCTCGATCACCTACCAACCCACGCCCGAGGAGTACGCGCATAACGTCGCACTTGCCGTCGAGGTTCTTCGCAGAAAAGAGATCGACAAGGTCGTGCTCGCGCGCGCCGTACTTGGTTCGGTACCCGACGCACTCGACCCGGCTTCCATTGCCCAACGGTTGCGCCAACGTGAACCAATCTGCACGATCTACTCCATGCCCACCGAAGACGGGCGCCGCTTCGTGGGCGCGAGTCCCGAACTACTCGCTCGTCGTGAGGGCGCGTCCATTGAATGCCACCCGCTCGCGGGCACCATCGCCCTGCCACCGAACGTCGCGCCCGACGACTACCAGAACTGGCTGCTCGGCAGCACCAAGAACCTGCACGAACACTCGGTCCTGGTCGACGACGTCGTGACCACCCTGTCGCACTACTACGACGACATCACCGCCGACGCCGAACCGTCGATCGTGACGCTCCGTACGGTCGCCCATCTGGGCACCTGGATACGCGGACGTGCGACCAGCGCAGCTGCTCCCGACGCGCTCGAGGTCCTTCGTCTCCTGCACCCGACCGCCGCCGTCGGTGGCATCCCTCGTGCGAGTGCCTACGAGTTGATCTGTCGACTCGAGCAGCACGACCGCGGCCATTACGCTGGCCCTGTGGGTTGGCTCGACGCCAACGGTGACGGCGAATGGTGGGTCGGCATTCGCGGTGTGATGGTCAAGGGCACCGAGTTCGAAGCGTGGGCCGGTGCGGGCATCGTCAGTGAGTCTGATCCCATCGCCGAACGTGAGGAGACCAAGGACAAACTCGCGAGCGTGTTGTCCTCGGTGTTGGTCGACCGCGTCTAGCGCGGCCTGCGACCAAAGGGACGAAAGAGCGCCCACTGGGTCACGAGCACCAACGCCTCTGCCACAATGGCGCCGGACATCTTGGATTCGCCCAACTCGCGGTCGGTGAACGAGATCGGCACTTCGATGATCGAGGCCCCAGCTCGGCGTGCACGGTAGGTCATCTCGATCTGAAATCCGTAGCCGTTGGCGTTCACCGTCGCGTACTCGATCTTCTCGAGCGCCTCCCTGGAGTAGACGCGGTACCCCGCCGTCGAGTCCGCCACTTTCAGTCCCAACATGATCGAGGCGTACTGATTGCCGCCTCGCGAGATGAAGCGGCGCAGAAAGGTCCACTGGGGTATGTGGCCCCCTTTGACGTAGCGCGAACCAATGACGACGTCGTAGCTTTCGGCGGCCTCGAGCAACGTCGGCAGCGCCGCGGGGTCGTGACTGAAGTCGCAGTCGATCTCGACGAAGTGGTCAAAACCGCGTTCGAGTCCCCAGGTGAAGCCCGCGCGATAAGCGCCACCTAGTCCGCTCTTCTGACTGCGCTGGAGAACGTCGACGTTGCCCAGTTCCTCGGCCAGCTCGATCGCCTTCTTCGCCGTCCCGTCGGGACTGCCGTCGTCGACGACCAAGACGTTCGCCGCGGGTACCGAATTGCGAAGTGCGCGCAGCATCGACTCGACGTTCAAAATCTCGTTATACGTGGGCAAAACCACGAGCGTACGCACCTGAAGATTCTACTGAACTCCCCTAGACTGAAAAGGTCGAAGAACGCCATCGGCGCAAAGAAAGTGACGCGTTTAGAGAACTCTTATGACTAGCGAAGTCTCCAAGAAACGCTTCGCGATGCCCCGCGAGATTCGTATCATCCTGAGCCTCGGCTGTCTGGTCTTCGTCTTTGAGTACCTGGTCCTACCCCAATTCGCCTCCGCTCGACCCGCCATACACCTGCTCGCCGAGCTCAATCCCTTCATCGTCGCCTTCGCGATCCTCTGTGAGGCGGCGGCGATCTACGCCTACGTGGAGCTGACGCGAACGGTCATGTATCCCTACGCGCCGAGTCGCTACAACACGTTGCGCGTCGACCTCGCGGGCCTCGCGATCGGCCACGTCGTACCCGGGGGTACCGCGCCGGCCGGGGCCCTCAGCTATCGGATCTTCAACGAGTTGGGCGTGCCGCGCGAGACCAACGTCTTTGGACTCGCCGCCCAGGGTGCGGGATCGGCCGTGGTCTTGAACCTCATCTTCTGGTTCGCGCTGGTGATCTCGATTCCGCTCAACGGCTTCAACCCCGCGTACGGTTTTGCGGCGCTGGCGGGCGTGTTCTTGCTGCTGGCGTTCTTCGGGACGATTCTGCTGCTCACGCGAGGCCAACGTCACGCCGACCGGTGGTTACGCGCGGCCGCCCGACACATTCCCGTACTCAAGCCCGACAAGATCTCCGAACTCTTGAAGAAGCTCGCCGAACGAATCACGCTACTGATCACGAACCGTCGCACGCTCTGGTGGTCCTTCGCGTGGGCGGGACTCAACTGGGTTCTCGACGCCGCCTGCCTGTGGGTCTTCGTGTGGTCCTTTGGCACCGTGATCTCGCCGATCGACCTGCTCGTCGCCTACGGGCTCGCCAACATCTTCGCCGTCATCCCGGTCACCCCGGGCGGACTAGGCATCATCGAAGGCGTGCTCATCGCCACGCTGGTCGGTTTCGGTGTGCCCCACAGCCAGGCGATCCTCGCCGTACTCGCCTACCGACTCGTGAACTTCTGGATCCCGATCCCCGTCGGTGGGGTCGCGTACGCGAGCCTGCAGTGGCGACGGGGTCCCCTTACAGCTGGGGGACCGACCGCGACAGCGACGTCTCCAGACGCTTGAACTCGGCCTGGGCCGAAAATAGATTGACCGGTTGAAGGCGGCGCCAGCGACGATCAGTGCCGAGAGCCCAGGTGTACAGGTCATCGCGCCACGTGATCTCGAAGGCCTCGCGGAGTTCAGACTGTAACGCGGGGTCCTCGATCGGCACCATCACCTCGACGCGGCGGTCGAGGTTGCGCTCCATGAGGTCCGCGGATCCAATGAACACCGAATAGGACCCGTAGCCGGGCTGACCGAAGATGAAGACGCGCGAGTGCTCGAGGAACTCGCCCACCAAGCTGTGCACCGTGATGTTTTCGGAGAGCTCACTCACGCCGGGTCGCAGGCAGCACAGTGTGCGCACCTCGAGTCGTATCTCGACTCCCGCCGCGCTCGCCTCGTAGAGCGCGTCGATGATCGCGGGGTCGGTGAGTCCGTTGACCTTGATCGCGATGCGCCCACTCGCCCCGACGTCGCGTTGGCCGTTGATGAGCTCGATGACCCGAGTGCGCGTGGAGGTGGGGCTCACGATCAACTTCTCGTAATTCCCGTTTCGCGCGAAACCCGTGAGGAAGTTGAACAGCTCTCCCACGTCGTGAGTGATCTGCGGGTCACAGGTGAGCAACCCGAAGTCCTCGTAGAGCCGTGCGGTCGTGGCGTTATAGTTGCCGGTGGCGATATGGGCGTAGCGCACGGTGGTGTCACCCTCGCTGCGCACCACGAGCGCGGTCTTGGAGTGCGTCTTGAGGCCCACGACGCCGTAGACGACGTGCACGCCCGCGTCTTCGAGCGCCTTGGCCCATTCGATGTTGGCCGCCTCATCAAAGCGCGCCTTCAATTCCACCAGGGCCACGACCTGCTTGCCACGTTCGGCGGCCTGGATCAACGACGCGACGATCGGTGAGTCACCCGAGGTCCGGTACAACGTCTGCTTGATGCCGACCACCTTGGGATCGCTCGCCGCCTGAGCGATGAAGACCTCGACCGAGTCGGTGAATGACTCGTAGGGGTGGTGCAACAAGATGTCGCCCTCGCGAATCGCCGCGAAGATATCACCCACGTGGTCGCCGTCCAGTAGTCGCTTCGGGGTGATGGGTGACCACCCCTCGCCCTTCAGGTCCGGACGGTCGATGGCGTACAGCGTCCACAGATCGTGCAGCCCGAGCGGCGCGTCAGTGACGTAGACGTTGGAAGGGTCCAGTTCGAGTTGGGCGACCAGCAGCTCAAGGTAGTCGGGCGACATGCCACTTTGGATCTCCACGCGCAACGCCTCACCGAAACGACGACGGCGTAACTCGACCTCGAGGGCGACGAGCAGGTCGTCCGCCTCGTCCTCTTCGAGCGTGAGGTCGGCGTTGCGCGTCACACGAAACAGGTCCGCGCGGCCAATGGTCATGCCCGGGAACAGCTGGCCCAGGTTCTCCATGATCAGGTCCTCGAGCAGGCACCAGCGGTTTTCGGCGACCTGGAGAAAACGTGGCAAGGAGTTGGGGACCTTCACGCGCGCGCTGCGCTCTTCGCCGGTGCCGTCGTCGCGCACCGTGACCGCGACATTGAGCGAGAGGTTCGAGATCATCGGGAAGGGGTGTCCTGGATCAACCGCGAGCGGCGTCAAGACCGGATACACGTTCTCGTCGAAGTACTTGGTCAAACGCTTCTTCTCGACGTCGTCGAGGTCCCGGTAGTGGACCACTTGGACACCGGCCTGAGCGAGTTCGGGCAGCAGGGAGTCGAGTACGAGGCGGTCCTGTCGTTCGACGAGTGAGAGGACACGTTCACGGATGGCCGAGAGCTGCTGACGCGGTCGGATGCCGTCGACCGACGGGGTCTGCACGCCCGCGGCGACCTTGTCCTCGAGGCTCACGACGCGTACCTGGAAGAACTCGTCGATCATGTCCGCAAAGATCGCCACGAACTTGAATCGTTCGAGGATCGGCAACGTCTGATCTTCGGCGAGGTCTAAAAGACGAGCCCCGAACTCGAGCCTCGACAACTCGCGACTCGAGAATCGCTCGGGTCCGTACGCGAGGAGGTCGATCGGCATTCGTCGTTCTCTTTCTCATCCAATGAAAGTCGTAGCGAACATGCTACGACTACTCTTGATTCGTGGCGAAATCCTTGAGCAAAAGCCCGCCTCCCTCCGGTCAAACACTCGTCACCAAGACGTCACGTAGAACCGAACTGGGCCTGATGGCCCTCGCCTGGATCATCGTTACCGCGTTCTACGTGCTCGCCTCCTACGGTGCCCAGGGTCACATGCCACCTCGGATCTGGCTCTTTCTGGCGAGCATCGTCGCGATCTCACTGGGGATGCACGTGGCGATCCGCCACTACGCGCCCAACGCCTCCCAGGTCCTGTTACCGATCGCGACCTTGCTCAACGGCATTGGCTACGTGGAGATCGCGCGCTGGAACCCGACCAACGCGAGTTACCAAGCGCTCTGGTTCTTCGTGTCGGCACTGTGCGTCGTGCTCACCCTCAAGTTCGTGCGGCGCGTGCGCGACCTCGATCGTTACCGCTACCTCACCCTCACCGCGGCGATCTTGCTGATGCTGATGCCACTCGTGCCCCACGTGGGCGAGAAGATCAATGGCGCGCGACTCTGGGTCGTGGTCGGACCCATATCCTTTCAGCCCATCGAACTCGCGAAGATCCTGCTCGCCTTCTTCTTCGCGTCCTACTTCGCCTCGAACCGGCAACTGCTCTCCACGCCGACTCAGCGTTTGGGCCCGCGACTCATCGTCCCACCACGCACGCTGCTGCCCATCGTGGTCGCCTGGGGCTTTTCCCTCGCGATCCTCGGGGCGGAGAACGACATCGGCTTCGCGCTGTTGCTGTTCGCGCTGTTCATCTCATTGCTCTGGGTCACGACCGGTCTAAAGACCTACGTCGTGCTCGGGATGGCCCTCTTCGCCGGTGGCGGCTACGTGGCCGCGCGCTACTTCACCCAGGTGCACACGCGCATCGGCTTCTGGCTCGACCCCTGGTCGAGCGCCCACTGGGCAATATCGAACCAGTTGGGTCTGGGTTGGTTCTCGCTCGCCGCCGGAGGCATCACCGGCACCGGGCTCGGGCTCGGTCAGTCGGGCAACATCCCGTTCATCACCTCGGACATGATTTTCGCCGCGGTAGGTGAAGAGCTCGGTTTTCTCGGCGTCATCCTCGTGCTGTGCCTGTTCGTCGCTTTCGTCGGCGAGGGCTTTCGCATCGCCCAGCGCGCGCACTCGGACTTTGTGCGCCTCACTGCAGCGGCACTCACCGCGACAATGGGCTTCCAGGCCTTCTTCATCATGGCGGGCGTGCTGCGCGTCCTGCCTTTTACGGGTATCACGCTCCCCTTCATGGCCTACGGCGGCAGTTCACTCGTGGCGAACTACATCATCGTGGCGATTCTGCTGCGCATCTCGGACGAGAACGCCATGGAAGTGCGCGGCGGTCAGGTGCTCGAGCTCGACTTCAACTGACGAAGAACTGGCCCAGCACTTCTTCGTCGCACAGGATTGGCGCCGGCACCGCCTGACGCAGCGCCAGGATGAAGGCGTCACTGGGTCGAGCGTCAAAGATCTCGCGACCCCGCGGGGTCATCACGTCGAGTTCGGCGTAAAAGACACCGCCCTCGTAGCGAATGACGCGCACCGCGATGATGTCGGCCTGGAACTGGCGGATGATCGCCGAGGTCAGTTCGTGGGTCGAGGGACGCCGTCCGGTGAGGTTCTCGAGTGCCGCGTGCAGCGCCTGGGCTTCGGGAAGCGCGATGGGCACGCTCAGGTGACGGTAGGGCGCCTCACTCTCCATGAGGTGCACCTGGGGCGAGACGTCACCGAGGTTGAAGGTGACCGATTCGACGTTCATGACCCGAAAGACCGCGTCGTTCGCTGGTGCGCTGGCGTCAGGGCTCCCCGCAGCGCCCTCGAGCACCTCGTCGTCGGGCGTCGCGTCCCCAAGCGCCGCGTCCGTGGGCGCGCCGTCGCTCGGAGCGGGAACCGAGGTTTCAGCGACTTCGGGGGTTGTGTCGGCGTCGCTCATCGAGAACAAGACTAATTGCCGCTGCGACGCGAGACCGAGAGCACGACGCCGCCGGCGACGAAGAAGACCAGTTCGGCCGAACCGCCGTAACTGAGCAGCGGCAGCGGAATACCGGTGACGGGCATGATACCCATCGTCATGCCGATGTTCTCGAAACAACTGAAGGCGAAGAAGATAAAGATCCCCAGACACAACAGACGGCCCATCGTGTCCTTCGCGTTGCGCCCGATCATGAAGATGCGCCACGCGACGAAGCCGAGCAGCAGCACGATGAAGGCCGAACCAATGAATCCCAGTTGCTCGCCAATGGCGGTGAAGATGAAGTCCGTGCGCTGCTCGGGCACGTAGCCGAGCACGGTCTGTAGACCGCGAAAGAGACCCGCGCCGTGGATGCCCCCCGAGCCAATGGCGCTCTTGGCGTTGTTGACTTCGTAGATCAGGGCTTGCAGGGCCGGGTTGGTCGAGTTCTGGTGGAGGAACGAGACGAACCGGTCGACCTGATACTTCTTCAACAGATCCAGATAGGTCGCGGCGACGAGGCCAATGGAGCCCGCGATCGCGAGAAAGGTCATGAAGCGCGGCGGCACGCCGGCGACGACGAGCATCGCCGCCACGCAGAGCACGATGATCGTCGAGGTGCCCAGGTCGGGCTGCTTGACGATGAGAGCGAGTGGCACGGCCGCCATCACCAAGAGTCGCGACACGTCGTACATCGTCAGACCCTCGGGCCTTCGCGCGCAGAACGTGGCGATCGCGAGGATGATCGCGAGCACCGTGAACTCACTGGGCTGGATCTGCACGAAGCCCAGGTTGTACCAGCGCTGGGCGCCGAGCGCGCTCTGGCCCACGACGAAGACGCCCGCGAGACCGAGCAGCGAGCACACGTAGAGCGGCGTGGCGGCGATCTCGAAACGCCGGTAGTCGAGCAGGGAGATGAGGTACATCGCCACGAGTCCAATGACGAAGAACTCTCCCTGGCGCTCGAGGTAGTAGTGGCCGTTGTAGCCAGCGTTCACGAGCGCCTGGCGCGTCGCGCTGTAGATCATGCCCACGCCAATGGCCCCCAGCGCGGCCATACCGGCCGCCAAGCTGTAGTCCATGCGGTCCGAACCACGAAGCTTCGAGGTCCACGCGACGAGCGTGTCGGTCACGAGATCACCTGCAACAACTCGGCGCCGTCGATCTCGGTCTCGAACCACCAGCTCATCTGGCGTGCCGCCTGGTAGGCCAGCATGCCCAGGCCGTTCTGGGTGCGACACCCCACCGCCCGGTACATCGCACGCCACGCCGACATCGAGGGCGCGTAGGTGATATCCACGGCGATGGTCTCGGGCGTGACGCCCTGGATGACCGCTCCCTCGTTGTTGCGCCCCGATTCGGGAATGGTGTTCACGATCAGGTCCACCGGGCGATACACGAGCATGTGGCCGTAGACGTTGGCGTAGCGACCGCTCAGGTCCTCGACCTGGTCGTTCGAACGTGCGTGCACCGCGACCGAGCTGACCCCATCGCTCACCAGCGCGTCAACGACCGAACGCGCCGCGCCACCCGAACCCAAGACCACCACGTGCATGTTGTCGACCGACACGCCAAAGGTCGCGCGCAGCGACGCGAGAAAACCGGCGCCGTCGGTGTTGGCGCCCTCGATTCTGTTGTCACGCCAGAGCAGCGAATTGACCGCGCCGATGCGCGAGGCGGCGTCGTCGAGCTCGACGCAGTACGAGAGGGCCGCTCGCTTGAGTGGCATCGTCACCGACAGCGCGTCGTAGTTCTTGCCCATCCACTTGGCGAGCTTCTTGGCGTCGGCCTCGTGCAGTTCCACCCGCGTCGAACTGCCCTTCAGGCCCGCGATCGTGAGTCCGGCCTCGTGCAACTGGGGCGAGAGCGAGTGTTCGATGGGTGAACCCACCACGCCCAGGCGCCACTTCATCGGATACCGTTCTTGGCCGCCTGCGCCTCGGCGGCGAGCTGCTGGTCGAACGTCGTCGAGAACTGCATGGTGCCATTCTTGTTCACCAGCTCGAAGTAGAGCCACGAGCCCTGGGGAGCGTGCAATATCGCCCCCAGCGAGTACTTCGAGACCGTGCAGATGGGCGTCGGGGTGAGTCCCACGTTCAAGTAGGTGTTGTAGGGCGTCGGGGTCGCCAACATCGCCGGGGTCACCGTACCCCCATCCTGGTTGAAGTAGTACTCGACCGTCGAGTCCATCTGCAGGGGACCGCCGCGCGCGAGACGGTTGAAGATGACCCGGGCGACCTTGGGCATGTTCTCGGGGTAGTAACCCTCCTTCTCATCGATCGAGGCGGCGATGAGCAGTTGGTAGGCGCTAAGGCCCTGCACCGTCGTCGTGGGCGTCAGCCCCACCGACGCCGCGAGCTTCGTGAACGACGCGGTCATCTGGTCGAGAAGCTCCATGGGCGACTCGTTGGCACTCAGCACGTAGTCCCCGGGTCCCACGAGTCCCTCGAGCGAGCTCGGCGAGCCGAACGCGCTCTGCTTGGCGAGGACCGCTTCGTCGGCGACGAATTGGTCGCCGAAGGAAGTGGACGTGTGCGCGGCGACCTCCTGGGCGATCTCGTGCAAGGTGTAGCCCGACGGCACGCTGATGACGTTGGGCGGGCTCGAGAGGATCGACTTGAGCGCAGAGAACGACGCCCCACGGGCCATGCCGTAGGTCCCCGGGATGACCGTCGGGGATCCGAAGATCATCAGGTCGATGCGAAACGCGATGGTCGAGCTGATGACGCCCTCGTGGTGCATCTCGTTCGCGATTGTTGAGAGCGAGTCGCCGTAGTGCACCGTGACGAACACTTCGCGGCCAGGTCCGCCCAGCGGATACGCCTGCACGAGGAACCACCCGACCAGTACCAGTACCAGCACGAGTACGACCCCGAGCGCGATCAGTCGCCGATATGCCCTAAACAGCATGGAGACCGTCGAGATAGTTCTGCAGCATGATCACCGCGGCCGCCGAGTCGACGTGATCGCGCTGCTCGCGCGCGCGCATGCCCGCCGCGGCGAGCGACTTCTGGGCCTCGAGCGTGGTGAAGCGCTCGTCCCACTGCAGGACCGTGACGTGGTGCAATTTCTCGGCGATCGAGTGATAGAGCGCGTTCGCCTCGAGCGTGCTCGCGGTCTCGTGACCGCCCAGCGCAAGAGGACGACCCACGATCACCAGTCCAATGGACTCCTCGTCCACGAGCGCCTCCAGACGCACCAACAGGGCCTCGTTCACGACGAAGGCTGGACGAGGAAAGGCCATGGTGCGCTGGGTGTTCGAGACCGCGACCCCGCAACGTTTCGTACCGGGGTCAAGACCGAGCACTCGCGACATGGCCTAGAGGTCCGCGGCGGCGGCGAGGACCCGCTCGATGCCCGACGCGTCGCGTCCTCCCGCCAGCGCGAGTCGCGGCGATCCACCGCCGCCACCGCCCACCAGCGCGGCGAGGGACTTGACTGTCAACGTGGCGTCGAGGGACTCGTCGCTCGCGACCGCGATGGAGACCTTGTCATCCGCGGCGCCCACCAGCACCACGGCCCTTCGTCCCCGGCGTTGCACGTCCGCAGCGAGCGTGCGCAGTTGTTCACCGGGATAGCCGTCGACGCGCGCCACGAGCACCGCGGCGTTTGAGGACGCGACCAGGCGCTCAGCGAGCGTGGCGAGCTGACTCGAACGAAGGGCGGCGATCTCCTTTTCCACTTCGCGTTGCTTGTCGAAGAGGCGCTCGAGCGCGGGCACGACATCGTCACTCGAGACCTTGAGCAACGTCGCGACGGCCCCGAGCGAGCGTTCGAGCTCCAGGGTGTGACGGTGTGCGCCCAGTCCGCTCACCGCTTCGAGACGGCGCGTATTCGAACCAATCGACGCCTCGGCGAGGACCTGGACCTGACCGATGTCACCCAGCCGGTCCACGTGCGTGCCGCCGCAGAACTCCAGGCTGTGGGGTCCCGCGCGCACGACGCGCACCCGCTCGCCGTACTTGTCACCGAAGAACGCGACGGCGCCCATCTTCTCGGCCTCTTGCTTGGAGGTCTGGACCGTCTCGACTCCGTCGTTCTCCACCACGTCGGTGTTGACCAACGTCAAGAGTTCACCGAGCTCTTCGGGCTTGACCGGCGCCCCGTGGCTGAAGTCGAAGCGCAGCCGGTCGGGCCCCACGTAGCTGCCCTGCTGGCGCACGTGGTCACCCAACACCTCACGCAGTCCCGCGTGCAACAGGTGCGTCGCGGTGTGGTTGCGCCGGGTCGCTTCGCGCCGCGCGGGGTCGATCGTGGCGATCGCCACCTGGCCCGGCAACACCTCACCGACCACCCGGCCCCGGTGCGCGAAGAGTCCCCCGGCGACGTTCTGGGTGTCGACGACCTCGAAACGACCCGTCTCGGTAACGATCGTGCCGACGTCACCCACCTGACCGCCGGACTCGGCGTAGAACGGCGTCGAATCGAGGAAGAGCTCACTGGTCCCGTCCTCGCCCACCAAAAGCGCGAGCACCGTCGTCTCGACGCTGTAGCGCGCCACGTCGCGACCAACGAACTCGGTGGTGCCGTAGCGCTCGACCAGGTCGCGGTACTGCGCCTCGTCGGCGACGTGGAGGGTCTTGGCGGCGGCGCGCGCACGGGTCCGCTGGGCGGCCATGGCCGCGTCGAAGTCCTCGCGCGCGACGGTGAGGCCCGATTCGGCGACGATCTCGTCGGTCAACTCGACCGGGAACCCGTGGGTGTCGTGCAGTTTGAAGGCCACGTCGCCCGGGAACACCGTCGAACCCGTTCGAACCACGTCATCACGGGCGTCTTCGAGCAGGGACAGACCGGTGCGCAGCGTACGCGCGAAGCCCGCCTCCTCGCGTTCGAGCACCTCGATGATCAGTTCGCGGTCCTTCACGAGTACCGGGTAGGCCGAGCCCATCTTCTCGATGGTCGCGTCGACCAGCGCGGCGCACAACTTGGCTTCGGAGCCGCTGCGGCGCGCGGCGAGGATGGCGCGACGAATGATGCGCCGCAGCACGTAACCCCGGCCCTCGTTCGAGGGCAGCACCCCGTCAGAGACCAGGAACGTCATCGCTCGACCGTGGTCGGCGATGCGCCGGATGGCGACGTCGGTGTCCTCGTTCGCGCCGTAGGGGACGTTGATCGAACGAGACGCCGTCTCGAGCAGCGGGTGGAACAGGTCGGTGGCGAACACCGACTCGACGCCGTTAAGGATCGCGAGCACGCGGTCAAAGCCCGCGCCGGTGTCGATGTTCTGCTTGGGCAGTTCGGTGAGCGACCCCCCGGGTCCTTTCTCGTACTGCATGAACACGAGGTTCCAGAACTCGACGAAGCGGTCCTCGCCGCCCAAGGCCGGTCCCCCGTCGGCGCCGAACTCGGGTCCCTTGTCAAAGAAGATCTCCGAACACGGCCCGCACGGCCCCGTCTCTCCCATGTCCCAGAAATTGTCCGCGTCGAGGCGCTGGATGCGTTCGGGCCGCACGCCGATCATGTCGCGCCAGAGTTCCTCGGCGGCGTCGTCACTCGTGTGCACGGTCACCCACAGGCGCTCGGGGTCGAGGCCGAACCCCTCGGTGATGAGGCCCCAGGCGAACTGGATGGCACCTTCTTTGAAGTAGTCGCCGAAGGAGAAGTTGCCCATCATCTCAAAGAAGGTCAGGTGGCGCTGGGTGGTGCCGATCTGGTCGATGTCCGCGGCGCGAAAGCACTTCTGGATCGAGACCGCCCGGTTGAAGGCCGGCACCTCCTCGCCCAGGAAATAGGGCTTGAAGGGCACCATGCCCGCCACCGTGAACAGCAGCGAGGGGTCATGGGGGATCAGACTCGCCGAGGGGACGACCGTGTGGCCGTTCTGGGCGAAGTAATCCATGAAAATAGAGCGAAGTTGGGCGGCTTCCACGGCCTTTACTCTACCGGGGGGCCAAGATCGTCCCGGTCCTCGGTGCTCGTGCGATCACGCCACTGCTCGACCAGCGCCCGTTCGGCGCCGTAGGTCGAAGGCTCGTAGAAGTGCGAGCCGAGCAGGCTCGCGGGCAGGTAGGTCTGGTCGACCCACCCGCCAGGAAAGTCGTGGGGGTAGCGGTAGTCGCGTCCGAAGCCTTCGCGCGCCGCGCCGGCGTAGTGCGCGTCGCGTAGGTGCTCGGGCACCTCGACCAGCCCGCCGGCCTGCACCGCGGCGGTCGCCTCGCCGAGCGCGCGCGTCGCGGAGTTCGACTTTGGGCTCAGTGCGAGGGTCAGCGTGGCGTGGGCCAGGTTGAGTCGCGCCTCGGGCAGGCCCACGAACTCCACGGCCCTGGCGCAGGCTTCGGCGACGAGCAGCCCGCTGGGATTGGCGAGGCCCACGTCCTCGCTCGCGAGAATCACCAGACGACGCGCGAGAAAACGCGCGCTCTCGCCGCTCTCGAGCAGGGTGACCAGCCAGTAGAGCGCGGCGTCGGGGTCCGAGCCTCGTACGGACTTGATCAGTGCGCTCACCTGGTCGTAGTGCGAATCGGCGGACTGGTGGTAAATCCTGCCGTCGCGCGCCTGGGTCACGTGCTCGAGTTCGACGAGTGCGGGTTCAGGGTTGTTGGCGCGCGCGAGGATGATCGCGGTATCGAGGGTCGTCAACGCCGAGCGCGCGTCGCCGTCGGCCGAACTGGTGAGTGCCGCGAGCGCTTCGTCGCTCACCTCAACACCGCGTAGTTGTGCGCCGCGCGCAACGAGCACCGCGATGTTGGCTTCACCCAGCGCGCGCACGCGCCAGAGCGTGCAACGACTCATCAGCGCGGCGTTCACCTCGAAGTACGGGTTCTCGGTCGTGGCCCCGATGAGCACGACCTCGCCGGTCTCGGTCGCGGGCAACAAGAGGTCCTGTTGGGCTTTGTTGAAGCGGTGGACCTCGTCGATGAACAAGACCGTCCGCTGTCCGCGCTCGCCCAGGCGTTCGCGCGCGCGGCCAATGGCGTCGCGCACGTCCTTCACCCCGCCACTCACCGCCGACAGACTCTCCTCGGCGTAGCCGGCCGAACTGGCGAGGATGCGCGCGAGCGTGGTCTTGCCCGTGCCCGCGGGACCCCACAGGATCATCGAGGTCAGCTTTTTCGCTTCGACGAGCCGGCGAAGGGGACCGTTCTCGCCCACCAGGTGGTCCTGTCCCACCACCTCGTCGATCGTGCGCGGGCGAAGCGCCTCGGCGAGGGGCGCCGCCTCGGCGAGGCGTCGGGCGAGCGCATCGTCAAAGAGCGACGTGGCTACCCTTTCGGCGTGATCTTCACGCGCAGTTCGCGCAGCTGGCGCTCGCTGATCGGCTTGGGGGCGCCGGTCATGAGGTCCGCACCCGACTGGGTCTTGGGATAGGCAATGACCTCGCGGATGTTCTCCTCGCCCGCGAAGATCGCCGTCAACCGGTCGATCCCAAAGGCGAAGCCGGCGTGCGGGGGCGCCCCGTACTTGAAGGCCCCGAGCAGGAACCCGAACCTGCTCTCAGCCTCCTCGTCGGTGATGCCCAGGGCCGTAAAGATGCGCGACTGGATGTCGGCGCGGTGGATTCGCACCGAACCACTGCCCAGTTCCCAACCGTTCAGTACCAGGTCGTAGGCCTGCGAACGGACCTTCAAGGGATCGGTCTCGATCAAGTCAAGGTCCTCGGGGTGGGGCATGGTGAAGGGATGGTGGGCCGCCATCAGGTGGCCGTCCTCGTCGATCCCCTCGAACATCGGGAACTCGGTCACCCAGACGTAGTGGTGCGGCCCCTCGCTGACCGGTGGCGACCCCAGCGCGACGCGCAGCGTCCCGAGCACCTTGCACGCGGACACGTACTCGTCAGCGACACAGAAGATGATGTCGCCGACCTGCGCGTCGTCGACCCCGCGAATCGCCGCGGCCTCGTCTTGGGAGAGAAAGCGCGCGAGCGGCGAATCGAGTCCCTCGGACGTGACCTTGAACCACGCGAGACCCTTGGCCCCGAGCTCCTTCGCCTGGTCGGTCAACTGGTCGAGGCGACTGCGGGTCAAGCTCGCGCCGCCGGGTACGCGCATGGCCTTCACGGTCGGTGCGGAAAAGGCCTTCACCTCGGTCGTGGCGAATACGTCCGAGAGGTCCTCGAGCACCATGCCAAAACGAAGATCAGGCTTGTCGGTGCCGTAGAGGTCGAGCGCCTGCGCCCAGGTCATCGAGGGCACCGCACCGGGTCGAACGCCGGTCGCGGCCTCGGCGGCATCGAGCACGGCGCGACTCACGAAGCCGAGTACGTCGTCTTGGGTGACGAAGCTCGCCTCGAGGTCGAGTTGGGTGAACTCGAACTGGCGATCGGCGCGAAGGTCTTCGTCGCGCAGGCAGCGCGCGATCTGGTAGTAGCGATCAAAACCACCCACCATCAGGAGTTGCTTAGCGATCTGGGGACTCTGGGGCAAGACGTAGAACTCGCCGGGGTGCAGTCGCGAGGGCACCACGAACTCGCGCGCACCCTCGGGCGTCGGCGCCCAGAGCAGCGGCGTCTCCACCTCGCAGAAACCCTGCTCGTCCATCGCCCGGCGAAGCGTCGCGTTCACCTTGGCGCGCAGGCGCAGGTTCGCCTGCATGTTCTCTCGTCGCAGGTCCAGGTAGCGGTAGCGAAGTCGCACCTGCTCGTCGATGTCCACGCGGTCGTCGAGTTGGAACGGCGGCGATTCGGCGACGGCGAGCACCTCGACGCGGCAATCGGTGAGCTCGATCTCGCCGGTGGCGAGTCGGTCATTGACCGTGCCCTCGGGTCGAGGGCTCACGGTGCCGGTCACGCGCACCACGTACTCGGGGCGCACGTCGACCGAACCTTCGACGACCGCCTGGAGAATTCCCGAGCGGTCGCGCAGGTCGAGGAACGCCAGGTGCTCACCGTGCTCACGACGCTTGGCGACCCAACCACACACACTCACTCGTTCGCCCACCATCGAGGAGTTCACCGAGGCGCAGAGGCAGTCGCGCAGGCTCGTGGCTTCAAAGTTCGTGGGCATCATCACTTCGCTTGCAGTAGTTGGAGAACCGTCGAGACGACGTCCTGGTCGAGAACACGCCGTTGGTGCTGCTCGTGATCGGCGCTTCGCAGGTCCCTAATCGTAACCTCGCCGCCGCTGAGTTCCTGGGGCCCGATCAACAGCGCCAGACGGGCCCCGGATTTGTCGGCCACCTTCATCTGGGCCTTCATCGAACGCTGGTCGTAGGCCCGGTCACTGGCCACCCCGGCCTGGCGCAGGCGGTCGAGCAACGGTCCCGCCGCGTTCTCGCCCGTGGTGTCCACGACGAAGACCTCGAGCGAACGCGAGAGCAACGATGGCGCGCCTTCGGCCTCCAGGGTGAGCAGGAGTCGCTCCACGCCGCTGCCGAAACCGATGCCGCCGGTGGGCTTGCCACCGAGCTGTTCGACCAGGCCGTCGTAGCGCCCTCCCCCGCCGATGGCGTTCTGGGCGCCGTCGAGCGCGTCGGCGACGAACTCGAAGGTCGTGCGCGTGTAGTAGTCGAATCCTCGCACCAATCGCGGACTGAGTTCACTCGCCACGCCCAGACGGCTCAGGCCCGCGCGCACCGTCTCGAAGTGCGCGCGACAGTCGTCACAGAGGTGGTCGATCAGCATCGGACCGCGAGCGGTTACCGCGACGCAGGCCGGATTCTTGCAGTCGAGCACCCGAAGCGGATTCTCTCGCCAGGTTTTCTGGTGTTCGTCGCAGAGCTCGCCGGCGTTGCCCTCGAGGTGCGCGCGAAGGAGTTCCACGTAGGCACCACGGCACTCGGCGTGACCCATGGAGTTGATCAAGAGTCGGAACCGCTTCAGGCCGAGTGCCTCGAAGAACCGCTGGGCGAGGGTGATCACCTCGACGTCCAGGGCGGGGTCGTCGGTGCCGAGGGCCTCGACGCCCACCTGGTGGTGCTGGCGATACCGGCCCGCCTGGGGACGCTCGTAGCGAAAGGCTGGCGTGAAGTACCAGGCCTTAAAAGGCGTCGTGGGCTGGTGCTGGATGAAGGCCCGCACGACCGGCGCGGTGCCTTCGGGTCGAAGCGCGTAGGTGCGCTGGCCGCGGTCCTCGAAGACGTACATCTCCTTGCGCGCGACGTCGCTCGTCTCGCCAAAGCCCCGATTGAACACCCCCGCGTCCTCGAAGACCGGCGTAATCACGAGTGAGAAGCCGTAGCGGTGCGCCCAGTCCGCGAAGGTCGCGACCAAGCCCTCCCACTGGGAGGAGGCGGGCGCGAGGACGTCGTGGGTGCCGACGGGTGCCTGGAACTGCGATGGTTCGGTCATGAAGTCTTGTTCTGTCCCGGTAGTTGGCGAAAGGCGTCAAAGACGCCGTCCACGCCCTTGAGCGCCGCCAAGAGACTACTGAGGTGGGCCGGGTCCGCGAGCTCGACGTCAAAGACCATGCGGACAATGCGCGAGCCCGACGTCGTGGTGGAACTCGAGATGATGTTGAGGTGGTATTCGGCCACGATCTTGGACACGTCGAGCAACAGTCGCGACCGGTCAAAGGCCATGACCTCGAGGACCGCGCGGTACTGGCCACTCGAGGAACCGTCCCACTCGACGTCGATGATGCGCTCGCCCAGACGATGCGCGAGCGCGACCGCATTCGAGCAGTCGTCGCGGTGGATCGAGACGCCGCGCCCCTGGGTGATGAAGCCCATGATCGGGTCCCCCGGCACTGGCGAACAGCACCGCGCTAAGTGGATCATGACGTCATCGAGCCCCTCGACGTAGACCCCGGCCGAACGACGCGCCGTGCGGTTCGCGCGCGGCGCGCGCGTGACCGTCGTGGGTAACTGCTCGGCGTCGCCGCCGTGCAACTCACGACGCAGACGCTGGACGACCGCGAGCGCGGAGATCTGATTCGAGTCAATCGCCATGAACAGCGCATCCAGGTCCTCTAAGTTCATCGAACTGATGACCGCGTCCAGCGCGCTCGAGGAGAGCGACGTGGCGATCGGCAGGCCCTCGCGGCGCAACGCCTTGGTGAGTTCCTCGCGCCCACCCTCGATGGCGTCCTCGCGGCGTTCACGTTGGAACCATTGACGGATCTTGGACTTGGCCCGCGACGAGGCGACGAGGTTGAGCCAGTCCCTCGAAGGTCCCGACGAGTCGTTCTTGGACGTGACGATCTCGACGACGTCGGCCGAGTGCAACACCGTCTCCAACGGGACGAGGCGCCCGTTGACCTTGGCGCCGACGCAGTGGTGACCCACTTCGGTGTGCACCGCGTAGGCGAAGTCGATGGTGGTCGCTCCCTCGACCAACGCGATGACGCGCCCCTTGGGCGTGAAGACGTAGACCTCGTCGCCGCCGAGGTCGAGCTTCAAGGCCTCGAGGAACGCGATCGGATCGGCCTCTTCTTCTTCGACGTCGGCGAGTCGCTGCATCCAGGCGATCTCGCGACCCGAGGCGCCTTCCTTGTAGCTCCAGTGCGCGGCGACGCCGAACTCGGCGCGACGGTGCATCTCGTTGGTGCGTACCTGGACCTCGACGGACTTGCCGCGCGGGCCGATCACGGTCGTGTGCAGCGACTGGTAGAGGTTGAACTTGGGCGAGTTGATGTAGTCCTTGAAGCGTCCCTGCACCGGCGACCAGAGCGCGTGAATCGCTCCGAGCACGGCCCAGCAGTCTCGGTCCTCTTCGACGATGACCCGGATGCCCACGAGATCGAAGATTTCGTCGAACTCCTTGCCGCCCACGACCATCTTCTCGTAGATGCTCCAGAAGTGCTTCGGTCGACCTTTGACCTCGGCCTTGATCGAAAAACTCTCGAGCTTCTCGAGCAACGTCTCCATGACCTCGGCGAGGTAGGCTTCGCGCTCGGGCTGGCGCGCGGCGACCATCTGCTCGATCTCGGCGTAACGCTTGGGGTGCAACGTCGCAAAGCTGAGGTCCTCGAGCTGCCACTTCACTTGTTGGACACCGAGGCGATGCGCGAGCGGCGCGTAGACGTCGAGGGTCTCCTGGGCGATGGCGCGCTGGCGGTTCATGGGCATCACCGAGATCGTTCGCATGTTGTGCAAACGATCGGCGAGCTTGATCAACAAGACGCGCCAGTCCTGGGCCATGGCGATGAACATCTTGCGGATCGTGGCCGCCTGCTGGGCCTCCTTGGAGTCGAATTCGAGCCGGTCGAGCTTGGTCACCCCGTCCACGACCGCGGCGACCTGTTCGCCGAATTCTCTCGCCAGCCACTCGGTCGTCACCCCGGTATCCTCGACGGCGTCGTGCAGCAAGGCGGCCGCGATCGTGGGCTCGTCCATGCCCAGGTCAGCCGTAATGTCCGCCACGGCGATCGGGTGAGTCACGTAGGGTTCGCCGGTGCGGCGCAACTGGCCCTCGTGGGCGTTGATCGCGACCAGGCCGGCGCGACGGATCAATTCGACGTCGCCGGACTCGTGGTGCTCGAGGAAACGCCCGATGAGGCGCTCAATCGAGCTGATCAGCGCGGGGTCGGCTGAAGAGCGGCTCGTGAGACTGACCATAGGGTCAGCCTACCGGCGCCCTACCTTCTTTTACGCTTACGCGCGCGTGGCGCGAGGATCGACGAAGAGGTGCGCTGCGCGCGGGGCGTGCCCGCAGCGCGTTGGATGTTCTCGCCCGACAACAGCGCGGCGCTCGCGGGACTGTAGATACGGTGGTCGCTTCGCGACGCGACGCGGATCGCGAGCTCCTTGAAGCGAGGTTCGCGTTCCTTCATCCACGCGAGCAACGGACTCGCGATGAAGATCGACGAGTAGGCCCCACTCATGAGTCCCACGAACAGCGCCAGTCCATAACTCTGCAGGGTCGTCGCGCCGAGGATGTAGGCGCCCACGATCAATACCGAGAACACGGGCAGGATCGCCACGAGCGAGGTGTTGATCGAGCGCGCGAGGGTCTGGTTCATCGAGAGGTTCACCATCTCGCCGTAGGTGAGGTCCCCGGACTTCAAGACGCCGCCAGTGTTGTCGCGCACGCGGTCAAAGACCACCACGGTGTCGTAGAGCGAATAACCGAGGATCGTCAGAATCGCGATCACCGTGTCGGGGGTGATCTGCAGACCGAACAGTGAGTACACCCCCACGGTGACCAGCAAGTCGTGGACCATGGCGACGAAGGCGGCGACGGCCATCTTGGGCTCGAAGCGGATGCTGATGTAGGCCACGACCGCGATGAAGAAGATGATCAGTGCCTCGAGGGCGCGATCGGTGATCTGCGAGCCCCAGGTCGGACCGACACTGCTCGTAGAGACCTGATCGGGGTTCACGTTGGCGACCTTGGCCATGGCGTCGACGACGGCATTGGTGACGTTCAACTGGTTCGTGGCGGACAGTGCGTTCAGGTCGGCGGTGACCTCGTAGGTCGAACTGCCCAGCTTCTCCACGGTCGGCAGCGACAATCCGGCGTTCTCCACGGCGTGGGTCATGGCCGTGACCGAACTGTTGGGCGCCAGCACTTCCCACGAGTTGCCACCCTTGAAGTCGATGCCGAGGTTAAAGCCCCGGATGCTGAGCGAGCCCAGTCCGAGGATGATCACCACGAGGGACATCGTGAACCAGAGCTTGCGCCGGCCCACGAAGTCAATCATCGTCAGACCGCGATAGAGGCGCTGGAAGCGGTTGAGAGTCTTCGGCTCGCTACTCACGTTCGACTCCCGCGTTCAGACCGGCCGCCAACGAGAGCGCCGAGGTGCTGTCCGAACCCCGACGACCCAAGAGCACGACCATTGGTCGCGTGAAGTACCAGGTGATGAAGACGTCCATCAACGTCGACAGACCGAGGAAGAACGCGAAACCTCGCACGTCACCCACGGCGATGACGTACAGCAACACCGCCGCCAACAGACTCACGGTGTCGGCCGCCAGCACGGTGCGCCAGGCGGACTTGAATCCGCGGTCGACCGAGGAGCGCACCGAGCGGCCCGCCCGGGCCTCGTCCTTTAATCGTTCGAAGTACACGATGTAACTGTCGACCGTGATACCAATGGACACAATCAATCCGGTGACACCCGCCAAGTCGAAACTCGGGGCGAAGGCCGTATGGCCGAGTGCCGAGATTATCGCCCACAGCAGCGCGGCGGTCACGCCAAGTCCGAGCACGATCACCAGACCGAGTGCGCGGTAGTAGAGGATCGTGTAGAGCAACACCAGGGCCAGGCCCACGAGGCCCGCGCCCAAACCCGCGACCAGCGCACTGTGCCCGAGGGTCGGTGAGACGGTGACGGTGTTAAGGGGATTGAGGCGCACGGGCAAGGAGCCGAACTCCATGGCGAGCGCGAGGTTCTTCGCCGAGGACTCGGTGAAGGAACCCGAAATCTCACCCTGGCCGGCAAAGGACGTGAAGGTCGCCTGGGTGGGCTGGATGAGCGGTGCGGACTGCACGACGCCGTCGAGCTCGATGGCGAGCAGCGCGTGGAAGTTCTCGTTGGCGACCTTGTCCCACAGCGGGCTCCCGGCGGAGGTCAGCGTGTAGTTGACGACCCACTGACCGATCTGATTCTGCTGGGCAATGGCGGACTTGACCGACTTGCCCGTCAACTGCGCGGGACCGAGCACGTAGCGCGCGGCGTTTTTGGTGGCGCCGAGTGCGGGCAAGATGACGGTGTTCTGGGCGAGGTCGTTCTGGGGCGAGGTCGTGGCGATGTTCGTATAGGCGGGGTCGACGGGGACATTGTTGGTCGGGTTGCCCGTCGAAGTGTTCACGGCGAGGTTCGCCGCGGTCATGGCGTAGGTACTCGCGCACGCGGGTATCGTCGCGACCGTCTTGGCGGTCTTGGAGGCGGGCGTGGTCTCACAGAGCACGGGTCGGAACAACAACTGGGCGGTCTGACCCACGGCCGCGAGCACCGCGCGCGCGTCGGTGACGCCAGGCACGCTGACGACCACGTTCTTACCCTGGAGGTTCACCTCGGCCCCGGACACACCGAGTCCGTTGACGCGGTTGGTCAAGATGGTGACGACCTCTTGCATGTCGGCCTTTGACGCGGGCGTGGCGGGTTTGTAGACGACCGAAAGGCCGCCCGCGAGGTCCAGGCCGAGTTTGGGGCCCCAACCGAGCGCCAGGGTCACCCCGAGTGACCCAAAGGCGACGATGATCGTGAGAAAGAGGCTGACGACCAGTGATCGTCGCGATCCAACCTGTTGCGCCATTACTGCTGATCGCCTTCTTGGCTCGTGTCGTCGTGGGGCTCGTCAACGGGCACCGGGTCGAAACGACGAGCGATCGCCGAAGGGATGAAATCAAGTTCCACGCCCGAGGGGGTCTTTAACGTGATGAACTCGTCGGTGATCTTGGTCACCGTTCCCACGAAGCCGCCGATGGTCTGGGCGCGTTCGCCCACGTCGACCTTCTTTTGGACCGTACGGGCCGCCTTCTGGCGCTTGGAGCGAGGGCGGAGGTAGAAGAAGTACAGGGCACCGAACACCAGCACGTAGATAATCAAGATGTAGGACGATGATCCGCTCTTTGCAGCGAGTAGTACAGCTTCCGACATGTGGCTTTCCTCCGTCAATCGACAAGGAAACCCTAGTCGCTGGCGGGCTGGCGCTTAGAAAAGTCCACCCGAGCGAGGGGTAACCCCCAGGTGCCGGTAGGCCTTCTCGGTGCCCACCCTTCCGCGCGGCGTACGGATCAGCAGTCCCTCGCGCAACAAATACGGCTCGTAGGCGTCTTCGATGGTGGCCGGTTCCTCGCCGCAGGCGTGCGCGAGGGTCGTCAGACCGACGGGCTGGTTGGCGAACTGCCCGCAGAGCAGCGAGAGGATCCGCCGGTCGATCTTGTCCAGACCGTACTCGTCGACGCCGAACAGCTCGAGCGCCTCCACGGCGACCGCGTCGTTGACAACCGGGTGGCCCTGGACGGCGGCGAAGTCGCGTACTCGTCGAAGCAGCCGGTTCGCGATGCGCGGCGTACCCCGGCTACGGGAGGCGATGATCGTCGCCGAACTCGCCCGCAGGTCGACCTCGAGTAGCACCGCCGAGCGCTGGGCGATCACCGCGAGTTCATCCACGTCGTAGAGGTCGAGCTGGCCAATGAAACCGAACCGGTCGCGCAGTGGCGCCGCCACGAGACCGGTGCGCGTCGTCGCGCCCACGAGCGTGAAGTTCGGCAGGTCCAGCCGGATCGACCTCGCCGAGGGACCACGTCCGATCATGACGTCCAGGCGCCGGTCTTCCATGGCGGGATAGAGCACCTCTTCGACCGCGCGCGAGAGTCGGTGGATCTCGTCAATGAACAAGACGTCGCCGTCTTGGAGATCGGTGAGCAACGCGGCGAGGTCGCCGGGGCGCGAGAGCACCGGGCCCGAAGTGATGCGAAGACCCGAACCCATCTCAACCGCGACGATGCTCGCGAGGGACGTCTTGCCGAGTCCCGGTGGCCCGGCGAACAAGAGGTGATCGGCGCTCTGGTTGCGGGCCTTGGCTGAACCCAGCACGATCTCCAGGTGACGGACGAGCTCTCGTTGACCCACGAAGTCCTCGAGGTTCCCGGGTCGTAACGAGACCTCCGCGCGCCGCTCCTGCTCGTCGGCGACCGGGGTCACCACCCCCGCGGCCAATTTCTCCAGGTCGACGTCACGGTGGCTCATGATCGGCGCAACCGTGACAGCGCCGCGCGAAGCGCCTCGGCCTCGTTCTCGGGCAAGACCACGCCTTCGAGGGCCTGGCGGATCTCCTGGCTGGCGTAACCCAGTCCCCGCAGGGCCTCGTCGATCTCGCTCGATACCGAGACCGCAGTCGCGCCACGTTGGGTGTCGTCGACCACGAGCTTGCCCTTCAACTCGAGCACGATGCGACTGGCGGTCTTGGCCCCGATACCCGGAATCGTCGCCACGCGCTTCACGTCGCCGCCTTCGATCGCCGCGGCCAACTCGGCGATGCTCATGGTACGCAGCGCCGCCAGCGCGGTCGAGGGACCGACGCCCGGGGTGATGAGCAAGAGCTCGAAGAACTCGCGGTCCGCGTAGGAATCGAATCCGTAGAGCTGGATGGCGTCGGCACGCACCACGGTATAGACGAAGAGTTCGACCTCCTCGCCCACGCGGTAGCTCGCCGAGGAACTCACGCTGAGCTCGTAACCCACGCCGTTGACGTCAAGGACTATGGCGCCGTTCAGGTGCTGGTGCACCACGCGCCCGTTGAGCCAGCCAATCATGACGGACTCTCGATCGGATAGCGCTGCTCGGAGCGCACGATCATGAAATAGGTGATCGCGAGCGCCAGGGCGTCGGCGACGTCGGCCGGTTCAGGCACGTCGCGAAGACCGCAGAGTCGCGTCACCATGCCCTGGACCTGGGACTTACTCGCCGCGCCGTAGCCGGTGACCGCGAGTTTCACCTGTTGGGCGGTGAACTGACGCACCGGCAGGTCACTCGCCCCCGCGAGGGCGACCGCCACCCCACTGGCCTGGGCGACGGGTATGGCCGTTTTGGCGTTTCGCTGGTAGAAGACCCGTTCGACCACGACGGCGTCGAGGGTCATCTCGCCCATGAGCGTGCGCAGTTCGACCAGCAGTTGGCCCAGGCGTCGCTCGACGCTCTCATGGGGGTCGGTCTCGACCACGCCCGCTCGCACGGCGCGAAACGACTCGAGTCCCTCGAAAGAGCCTTCCACGAGCCCGAAGCCGCAGCGGGTGAGTCCGGGGTCGATACCGAGTACGAACATACGTTCGATACTACCCCGTACGCCGGGCGAAATATGGCCTTTAACCCTCGAAAGAGTTGAGGATCTCGTCGGGGATGTCAAAGTTGGCGTAGACGTTCTGGACGTCGTCGTGGTCGTCGATGGCGTCCATGAGGCGCAGGATCTTCTTCGCCTCGGACTCGTCCTCGACCTCGATCACGTTCTGGGGCACGAGCGTGAGGTCCGCGCTGAGCACCTTGGCGCCGGACTTCTCCAGCGCGTCGCGCACCAGGCCGACGTCGTGGGGCTCGGTCGTCACCACGTAGTTGTCGCCCTGGGCGATGAAGTTCTCCCCGCCCGCCTCAAGGACCCACTCGAGGAGCTGGTCCTCATCAATGGGTCCCTTCACCTCGAGCACGCCCTTGCGGTCGAACTGCCAGGAGACCGCGCCGGGTTCGGCGATGGTCCCACCGTTCTTGGCGAACACGTGCTTGATCTCGGCGCTGGTGCGGTTGCGGTTGTCGGTCAGGGTCTCGACGATCACCGCAACGCCCCCCGAGGCGTAGCCCTCGTAGGAGATCGGCTCGTAGCGCACGCCCTCAAGCTCACCGGTGCCGCGCTTGATCGCGCGCTCGATGGTGTCGATGGGCACCGAGGCCTCGCGGGCCTTTTGGAACATCGTGCGCAGACTCGCGTTGGTCGCAGGGTCGCCGCCTCCCTCGCGGGCGGCGACTTCCACTTGACGGATCAGCTTGGCGAACACCTTGGCACGGGCGCTGTCTTTGGCGCCCTTGCGATGCTTGGTCGTTGCCCACTTCGAATGGCCGGACATGATTCCTCCTACCCCTCAGGGCTGGTCCATCGTACCGAACTCAGAGCGAGTCGGTGAAAAGCCGGTGCACGCGCAGGTCACTGGTCAGTTCGGGGTGGAACGAACAGCCCCAGACGTTGCCTTGGCGCACCAGCACGGCGTGCTCGCCGTCGCCGTGGTCGAGGGTGGCGAGGACCTCGACCGATTCGTCGTAGGACTCGATCTTGGGGGCTCGGATGAAGACCCCCGCCACGACCCCCACGCCCTTCACCTCGACGGGGCTCTCAAAACTGGCTATCTGGCGGCCGTAACCGTTGCGACGAACGGCGACCTCGAGCTGGTCGAAGCTCCACTGGTCCTTGCGACCGTCCAGGATGTCGCGGCTCAACATGATCAGGCCCGCGCAGGTGCCAAAGACCTTGAAGCCGTCGTCGAGTTTCTTCTGCAAGATCGGGCGTAGTCCCGAGGTCACCAGCAGGTGCGCGATGGTCGTGGACTCGCCTCCGGGCATCACGAGCCCGTCGAGTCCCTCGAGTTGCTCGGGCGTGCGAACCCGCACGACGGTAAGGCCCAATTCTTCGAGCGTGGTGACGTGCTCGCGTACGTCGCCCTGGAGGGCGAGTACGCCAACGCGCGGCACTACCAGCCGCGCTCGGCGAGACGTACCTCGAGCGTCGAGGTCTCGGCTCCGACCATGGCCTTACCCAGGCCCGTCGACACCTTGGCAACGACGCCCGGATCCTCGTAGTGCGTGGTCGCCTCGACGATCGCGCGCGCCATGCGAACCGGGTCCTCGCTCTTGAAGATGCCCGAACCGACGAACACCGCTTCGGCGCCCAGTTGCATCACGAGCGAGGCGTCCGCGGGCGTCGAGATACCGCCCGCGCAGAACAGCGGTACGGGCAGCTTGCCAGTGACGGCGACCTCTTGGACCAGCGCCAGGGGCGACTGGAGGTCCTTGGCGAGAGCGAACAATTCGGCCTCGTCGGCACTGGCGAGACGACGCATCTGGGCGTTGATCGTGCGCAGGTGTCGCACCGCCTCGACGACGTTGCCGGTGCCCGCCTCACCCTTGGAGCGAATCAGGCACGCGCCCTCGCCAATACGGCGCAGGGCCTCGCCGAGGTTGGTCGCACCGCACACGAAAGGCACCGTGAAGGCCCACTTGTCGATGTGGTGCTCCTCGTCGGCTGGGGTGAGGACCTCGGACTCGTCGATGTAGTCAACGTCCAGGGCCTGGAGAATCTGGGCCTCGGCGAAGTGACCGATGCGGGCCTTGGCCATGACCGGAATGGTGACGCTCGCCTGGATCTCCTGGATCATCTCGGGGTCGCTCATCCGAGCCACGCCGCCGTCGCGACGGATGTCCGAAGGCACGCGCTCGAGGGCCATCACCGCGACCGCACCGGCGTCCTCGGCGATTTTCGCCTGTTCGGGGTTCACGACATCCATGATCACGCCACCGCGCAGCATGTCCGCGAGTCCTCGCTTGACGAGGGCCGAACCAACAATCGAGGGGTTTGTGGAAGAACTCATGACCCCAGCCTAATGGTCTCTTACCACTCGTCCAAGGCGCGGGCGCGCAACTCGACGTCGTCGAGATCACTCAGGTCCGGCATCGTGCGGTCACCCCAGATGTCGAACCAGATCCAGCGCCAGGTGGCGTAGTTCGTACTCGAGAAGAACGAACTGGCGTCGTTCACGTGACGCGAACACTTGCGCAACGCGTTGGCGAGACCTTGGGGGTAGCGGATTGCCGCCGCGGCGACTTCGTCGGCCCGGTAGGCGTTGCCCACCCCCGCCAGCGCGCGGCGCGAGGCGTCGTTCATGTTCACCACTGAGGCGACCGCTTCGCGGCTGAGCAGTCCCAACCGGTGGCGCGCGAGACAGTGCGCCACGACACCCTCGATCTCGATGAGTTCGAAGTCGCGCATCATCGCGCTCGTGACGAACATCGACAAACTCGCGCCGCTGGGTACCAGGGCCGCGTTATAGCCCGTCTCGTCGATGATGAACGCGGACACCCCGTCGACCCCGAAGGTCGCGGTGAGCCGGTCGAGCACGGTAATCAGGCGCTGACGATCGACCGAGGAACCACCGGCCTTGAAGACCTCGAGCATCGCGTTACCCAGGGACTCGCCGCGCTTCTCGTAGCGAACGAGCGAGCGACGCAGGTCCCAGACGTAGGCGAGCGCCAGTACGACACCGAGCGCCGGCAGCCAGACCACCGCGACCACGCCCACCACCAAGGCGAGCGCGATGACGCCTATAAGAATTGTCTGGGGCAATTTGCGATGCAGCGCGAACTTTCGTACCGCGTGCTGATTCGCGTGACGCTCGGCCGTCGAGGGCGCGTAAGGGTTCTGCCAACCCGGATCCAGGACCGGCGCGACGTAACGCGGCTCGCGGTCACGAGAGTTGTTCCGGCGAGAACGCGATCGTTGCTTTGTTGCCACGTCCAAGGTTACCCTGCGGGCTTGAAACGACTCGCGGCCTGCGCGTAGAGGCCCAGGTAGGCGTCGACGAGTCGCGTCATCGACCAGTGTTCGGCGTGCTCGCGCGCTCCCGCGATGCCCTGGGCGCTCTCGGTGCGTAGTGCCTGGTCGATCGCGCGCTCGAGGTCCACCGCGTCGCCTGCGCCAAAGAGCACCGCGTGCTCGCCCGCGGCTTCACGGTACCCCGTAATGTCGCTCGCGACGACCGTGGTCTCGCTGGCCATCCCCTCGAGCAAGGTCAGTCCGAAGCTCTCACCACGCAGGGAGGGGGCGAGCAACGCGTTGGCCCGACGAAGCCAGGCCCGCTTCTCGTCGTCGGCCAGCGAACCGGTGAAGACGACCATGTCGTCGTGGCCCGCGCGCGCCTCGAGCCGCGCGCGTTCGGGACCGTCACCGATCACCACGAGTCGCCACTGGTCGGCCTCGCGTGCGTTGTGGGCTCGCACCGCGTCGATGGCGACACTCACGCCCTTGCGCTCCTCGAGGCGACCGACGTCGACGAGTACCACGTCACTTGTCCGCTCCCTCGGCGTGGCGACGAACCGGTCGGTCTCAAAGCCATTGAAGAGCACCGTCGCTTCGATGCCGGTCGCACGATGGATGGTCGCGGCCGCGGACGCACTGACCGCACTCGCCACGTCCAGGTCGTGGGACAGCAGTCGCAACAATGGAGAAGTGAGTGTGAGCGCCGGTCCGGTGCCGTTGCGATGAAACGTCGCCACACTCGGCGCGTCGTGGGCGTGCAGCGTCGACCAACCCAACAGCGGCGCGAAGGGTTCGTGAAAATGCACGACGTCGGGGGCGAAGGCGCGAATCGCTACGTGCGCCGAGCGCGAAGCCCGAAGTGACAACGTGAGCGGCGCTCGCGATCCATTGGCGGGTAGCGAGAGGCGCTTGCCGAAGCGCACCACCCGCGCCGGGGTGTCGTAGATGGTCGCGTCCGTGTCGTCGGGCGCCACCACCAACACCTCG